>Ga0209681_1000003_pt1 | contig 78603 bp, 61 predicted proteins | sample WorMetLIZISLAND2_3_FD_187416 | JGI IMG/M metagenome (GOLD analysis project Ga0209681, IMG submission 187416) | Marine gutless worms symbiont microbial communities from Max Planck institute for Marine Microbiology, Germany - Olavius clavatus LIZARD... ... | reverse complement strand
ATGAGACCTGCCGATAAAGTGCAAGGGTTTGGTGCCTTATGGCTATGTTTCGCTTTCACTTCTAAGGACGAAAATAGCATAATAATGTAAATTTATCAAGTGATTATATGTTATTCAGGAAGCCCTATGTAGATACGGATCACCCCCGGCTAAAGCCGGTGGTTTCGTCCAGTCGGCGTAAACAACCACCCCATAAATGGGGTGGCCTTCCGACCGATCATTAAAATAATGTTGACGCACCACAAACCCATCGTCTTTCAGACGATGGTAATTTAGTTATTTCTGCGTCAAAATGATGTTGTTACAACGGCATCATAGGCGGACAATAGTTTTTTCCTGAATACGGCATAAGAATATTTCCGGTTGCTAAGTAACATTGCATTATGACTCTTTTTTTTGGAAAGCATTGTGTCGGTAAGCGATTGAACGATGGCCCCGCCAAAGGAAACAGGGTCAGGCGCCGCCAGAAAGGCGACTGAGTCATCAAGCACCTGTGTGTGTGATTTGATGTTGGTTGCAACGATGGGCCGTGAAGATGCCATGTAGGAGTAGATTTTCAAGGGCGTATTTTCTCCCTCCTGTCGCGGCGACACAAGGATATCCGCCATTTCCATCCACAATGCCATTTCCTGATAAGGACGGGATCCGACCCATCTGACCGAATCAGCAATCTTCTTATCATGGGCAGTTTCAGAGTATTTTTGAATACTACGCTCTCCCCCGCCAACAATAATCAGCATTGCTATTTTATGGATATCATGTTGTTGCTTTAGAATGGTCCAGGAATCCAACAACATGTCAATACCCTGATAGAGTTCAAGATTACCTGTATAAACAACATATTTCTTCTCGTCAAAGCTGAATTTGCGTATTAGTTTTTTTACATGTTCCTTCTTGGCGGGTGTTACATTCTGCAGGGCAATGTCTTCAATTTGTACAACAGGTGTTGCTGTCATTGAATGAGCTGTTTTGGTAAGCGCCTTGCAAACTGTAATAATCAATGACGCATTCTGCAGAATTGTTTTCTCCAGCTTTCCCACCATTTTTAATATTGCTGAAGACTTTAGAAATTGGCTATATTGTAATTGATCGGTAACACATGAGTCCATGTCGTAAATGGAAGGTACCCTTATAATTCTGCCAAGAAAGACAGCAATCCAGCCCCCTTCTTCAATACCATGAAGAACATCATATCGACGAGTGAGGCAAAAAAACGCGGCGTACATCAATAAAACACAATCCAATACCAATTTAATAATTGAGGGCCCGATGGGTATTCTCTTTACATTCAGAACATTTGGGACACGAATAACATTGACATTGGGCAGCACAACATCTGTTCCGGTTGGAAATACGAGCAGGTCAATTTGATGCCCGGCATTTCCAAGCACCTGGCACATTACCCTTATATTAATTGGCGTCCCCCTTTCAGTGAAAAAAGGTTGCGGAGAAATCATAAGAATTTTCATATAAGATGCCCCTGTCGAAGTCACGCGGCCAATTTGCAGGTTGCGTCAGCTTACGTTGGCTCCTGGCGATCCTTTGGTGGAATTTTAATAATAATATCAATATGTTGTTGCGTCTATGCAAGGCTTCGGAGTGGTGAACAGGCACTTTGGGAAACTATGGAAAAATTGTTTTAATAAAACAACCGCCGTCTCTGTTCTGATCTTCTGCTTCTTGGATGAGTGCTTGTAATGGGTCAAACCAAGTTTCCGCGATTATTTGATACCCCTTATCGTTGGGATGAAGCTGGTCGTCACTTAATGCGTTCCAATCTTGCACAACAGCACTATGAAGGTCTATTAAAGGAACATCAAGCTTTTCAGCAATTTGGGCGATCATTGGGTTATATGTGGACTCAATGCGTTTACGGTTGGCAGGTGTCGTTGGACGTGTATCGGGCGTTAAATTAGAAATTAGCGGAGTAACATTATATAGGTTTCTCGCCTTATTTATCATTGTTTCAAGATAATATTGGGTTGATTCAAGTGAGATGCCAAAGAAGATGTCATTGGTGCCTTCAAGAATTAATATGTATTGATACGGCTTACTTTCAAGGACAGAGTGGATACGACCATTTCCCCAGGCAGTTGCCTCACCCGCCTTTCCATGGTTATCCACAAGATGACCCTCATTTACCATATTATTTAATAAGTCCTGAAGCTTGGGAGGATAACCTCCCGTATCACTCCCGACTCCTTCTGTAATACTATCACCAAAAGCCGCAATATCCGCCGCCATAACAGGTTTACATGGGTCATAGCCAAACAGAAGAAGCATGATAGCGGATACCGCCGCTGCGGAAATCAACCGTTTATGCTGAATTACTTGCATAAATAACCAGCGCTTTGAGTATTTTTATTATGATAAACGCGTAACGGAAATGACTGTATGCGATCCCCATCAGTATAAATTGATACTGAGTTTGGTGTTTTTACGAAACCAGGGATGAGATTTCTCTTTTCCTCAATTTCCAAAATGGAAAAATTATCAACCATCTCTCCGGCATTCGCACTAACTGGTAATGGTTTGCTCCATACTGTGCCTGTCCATCTTGAATAATACCTGCAATTGCCTGAATCACACGGCTGAAACCATTCTATCCTTGGCATTTCATCTGCTTCATTCATATGTAAAACGGGTAAGATGTCTGGCACGGAATTGCTGGTAATCTGTATCGGCGTTTCAAACATTCCATCAATCCACTGCGAAATAAAAATTTCATCATTGCCACCATTATTCCCGGACCAGGCTAACCGGAGAACACCGGAGTTGTCTGCCAGTAATGTCGGTGAGGTATTAGAACGTAATGTTGTTTCGATTCTGGTTTCCCGACTCCACACATTATTTTGAAAAATTTGATAGTACAAATCCATTCCGGCTGTTTCTACGGCCGCCCACACAACCCAAGTTACACCCTCTGAATCTACTGTAACGGCAGGGGTGACATTTATCTTGTCATTATTGGATAGTTTTATTGGCTGAGACCATTCCCCTTTCTTTTTCGAGCTAAAAAAAATAGCATGTTCGTGATGATACGGTTCGGCCCACGTAATATGAATAAGCTCTTCTTGAGTCTTTTCCTGATTCGCCCATACCTGAAAAACATGGCCGGCGAAAACAAACCAGACAGGGAGCAGAAATATAATACCGTCTCGACTATATTTTAGCATAACAGCCTCGTTTTTGATGAAAAGTTTGTAGTCCGGTGTCTGACCGTCAAGACCCTGTTGAGACCCGCTGACTGTCGTAAAACTCAAACCAATCCCTCAATCCACGACAAAGAGTACTGCCCGCGTCAAATATGTGAAGGGATTTCCTTACCCTGTATTGTGCATTTCGTCCTCTTTCCACCGCTTTTCCTATCTTTTGCGAAATATTCGAGCTAATACCCTGGTAGTAGCCTCATTTTTCTATTTATATACCGAACAGTATCCTGGTAAATCCCTGGAATCAATGCCTCACTGGGGAAAGTGATATCTGAAATATTTTTCATTTGATCATAATTGCCAATAATTGTTTTAGAATGGGCATCAACGTAATAATAGCGATCCTCATTAACGCGAAGATCCAGACCGATACGCTTGCGGGTTTTTTCAGACCATGGGCCGTTTCTGGTCCATGGAAAATATATTTCTGCAGCATCTGAAAAAAATGCCGCCCACCAGCTATAAGTACTTTGTGAAATAGCTATTTTATTAAACAGCCGGATAAGATTCATTGTACTGAATGTATTTGCATTCGTTTGATAAATCGCATTGTATTTATCAAACTTTTTCAACATGGGGTGCTCTATGTTGTCCGATGTTAAAAATAGGCGTGAGAACTGAACCTGAGACAGAATTATTTCAAAATAGTTGAAGTCAACCATTCTCCATTGGTTTCTCGGTTCAAGAAAGTCGCCGATTCGAAAATTGATCAACAGGTCGTCACTGGAAATTTCATGAATCGATACGGGAACCAATTGGTCGTTTTTCCTGACGGAAAACTCCAGATCTTTCAAATCTCTCCCGGTGTATGGTTGTGGCAGGAAAAGCCAGATATCCTTAATCTTGTCCTTGTAAGGTTCAAGCATGGGGTAATATTCAAATATACCATCACATCGTATATTATGATGGGTAAGACGCATTTTGCCGATCAAGGTCTCAAGATCTACGGCAAAACCACCAAGTCGTTTCACCGGTCTGTCAATTTGTCGGCCGGTCAATTTTGTAAATGTATTTTGAAAACCTTTAATTGGCGGGGCAATATAATCGTACCCAAGACGTTCGGCCAAAATTCGACCAAGGCAATAGCGGAACATATGATTCCCCATATTCCCGCGATATCGCATTGTGATCATACTATTTCGCCGTTTTTTGAGATCCCTTACAACTTCCGCAATAGAAAAAACAGAAAAACAGGTAAAACCGCAATGATATTAACAAGGCGCCCGATAACCGATATTGCAAATGCTTCCGAGGGTAATATTCCAACAAGCGATAAAAGTTTTACAAAGATACCCTCCTGCACCCCTATTCCCCCAACTGTAATGGGTATCTTGGAAAACAGCGTGATGGCCGGGACCGTCAACATCATGTCAACAAGATTGGTTTCAGTATCAATGGATAACGCGATCCAGTAGACTCCAAGAACGACAAAACAATTTTCTACGACGGACAACAAAACAAAGTTAAGAAGTAGCGCTTTTGAGTGCCGATACTCCTGGTAGCTGGAGTACGTTTTTTTTACAAACGTGGAAAGTCTGCCATCTCCCCGTAAAAAACTTGGCCAATGCATGGTTCCGGTAACCGGGAAATAGAGGGAGAGGGTAATTACGACAATCAATATACCAATGAACACGATAACGCTGAAAAACAAGAAATCATCGGTTTGAGGGTGATAATGAAAAGTTAGCAAAAAGAGTGTAACTCCTGCCAAAATCAGCATTGCAAGAATCCCTAAAAAGCGTTCCATAAATATGGATGAAACGACATTTTTCGTGTCAAATCCTTCTTTTACCACCGAAACACCACGAACAATATCCTCTCCGACTGTCGGAGGAACGATCGGCGAGACAATACTTGACAAATAGTAACCCTTAACAAGAGGGAAAAAACCGGTATTTTGATGTCTGTCCCGTTTGAGTAACAAGCTCCATTTAAAGGCCATGAAAAACCGGTCAACATTTAACAGGGCCGCACAAAGCAACAAGTAGACAGAATTTGCATTTTTTAATAGCGTAACCACTTCATCTATGTTGATCGTCCGGATGACGGCCAATAAGACAATAATACCGAGGAGAAGTTTACAGACGAGCTTTAATTGTATTTTTGGAAAAACAGCCTTGGACATTCTGTAGTAATATTCTTGTCCCGTTCAGGGAATGGGAAAAACACCCTCGCCTTTAGGCGGCTGAGAATTCACTTTCCTGAAATTCTTGCATAGATGGATTCCATTTTGCGAACACATTGCTCGATATCATACTTTTTGCTCTCCTTGCGAGCATTCACCCCAATTTTTCCGGCTTTGTCGGGGTTGTTTATCAATTCCAATATCCGGTCCGCCAAAGACCGGCTATCCTTTGGAGGAACAACCAGTCCGGTTTTGTTATTTTGCACCACCTCTCCCAAGCCATCTACGTCCGTTGATACCACCGGTATACCGATAGCGAAGGCCTCAAAAATGGTTAGTGTTGTACCTTCCCATAACGAGGGAAATACTTGTATATCGGTAATTGATTGCAACAAGGGGATATTCTCATAGTGGCCCGTGAAAAGGACATGATCCGTGATGCGAAGTTGTCTGCAGGTATCTTGCAAGTTTTCCATCAGTGGCCCATCACCCGCCAGGACAAACCTGGCGGTACGCCCGGTTTCCAAAATAATCTTCGCAGCCTCTAAAAAGTATTGGTTGCCTTTTTGTTTATCCAGCCGGCCAATCGTTGCAATGACCGGTACTCCCGAAGGGATGCCCAATCGTTTCTTTTCCGCCTCAATTGCACTCTCACTGTACCTGGTAAAATCTTTTATGGGGACGCCATTATAAATCACGTCGATTTTATGCTTTGGGATATGGCGCTGACTCACCATAAACGCTTTCACCGATTGGCAGTTAGCGATTCCCTTGTCCACGTTTCGTCCAAGAAAGTAATCAAACGGATGCTGATAAACGGGATACGCCGGATCAACAAAATGCTCATGCACAATACACTTTATGTTGGTTTTACGAGCCGCCAATACTCCTATGTTTGAGGCCCCATAGCCATGGAGATGCAGTAGGTCAATTTTTTTTGAATTGATGATGTGAACGATATCTCGATAGGCAAAAAGATCAAACTTGTTCTTGTCAAGAGACAACAACTCAATTCCTTTTTCCTGTAAAAACTTGTGGGAGCCATCATCGCGCCGCAAGGCAACCAAATGGAGATCAAACCTTTCCTTGTCAAACAGCGGCCACCACCAGGAAAATAACCGGGATACACCGTGGACACTAGACCCTTTCCGGCCAAGCTTATCGCATATATGCAGCACCTGTGCTTTCATTCGCTACAACTCCCGTCAATTTTTCCTTTGAGAAGCCAAAATGTTGAATACCGGAAATCGTAAACGTATCAACAAGGCGATAAAAAGGGATACTATCGATATAAAAATACCTTCATAAAACCAACTGGGCCGAAATCGCAATTCGACCGTATGTTCTCCAGGAGGAATTTCGAACCCCATAAAACCAAAATTTATTTTTTCTATCGGTTGCTTCTTGCCATCCAACCACGCGGACCATCCCTTATCATAAGGTATGGCAAAAAAAAGCATCCTCGTCATGTCAGTTTCAATCGTACCTTTCAGGTGATCACTTGAGTAGTTCGTAATGTTCAGGCTGTTAGGCCGCAACCTGGAAACAGCTTCCTGCAAGTTTATACCAACAATTCGTTTTGTCGACAGTTGCACTTTATGGATACTGATTTCTTCTCCCGTTTTATTTCCAACATCAATTCTCAGATGGGTAATAGCCGTTTTTCCCATTGGTATCGTATATGTATGACGCCCCTTTTGTACACGGAATATAGACGAGGATTTCTCTGTAAAGTAGTTTTTAAATAAGTCTCTCGTCCAATACAGTTGGCAAATGGTATCAGAATCGCTTTCAACATCGAATTCTATTGTAAGATTGCTGAAATGTATTTTGAGATCATTTACATATTTTTCTTTATCCAGTGATAAAATGATCCGGGGGTCTTCATTCTTGACCATATAGTGAAATCCATGCGTATCATTGGCTGCTAATAACTTGAGATTATCAAACTCAATATAATCAAATAAATCAACAACCCGTTTATATACCGTTTCGCCATTAATTGGTTTTGCCAGCAGTGAGATCTTATTAACTGTAATTTCTTGATTACCCTTATCCCCCAAAACAAACTTCAATTTCTGTAACGCTATTTTGCCCAAAGGGATCGAATAGTTATGATTTCCTTTTTTTATTCGAAATTCAAATGATGGACTTTCCGTGAAATGGTTTTCCGTCCAAAACATCCTGCCGGTAGTCTCGCTGTCGCTTTCAATATCAAGTTTAATTTCCAGCCTGTTGTGTCTATTTTCGTTGATATACCACTTTTCCTTTAATGAAAAACGAATTATCGGCTCCTCATTTTTGGTGATATAATGAAACCCATGCTTATAACGGGATGCCATTAATTTTATATTGTTCGCTTCAAACCCATCTATAATTTCATTGACCTGTGCAGACGCTACCATAACATTTTTGATCTCCACAGGATCAAGCTTACTCCGCGAGGCGATTTGATCTCTTTTTTCACCGATAAAACCCCTTAAAAGTAGGGCACGGCGTGACAATGGAGGTCTCATGTTGAATTCTTCAAGGGGTATTTGATGTTGCAAGGCAATCCCTAAAGGCAAATAATTCAAGTTCTCATAGACATACCGCTCGCCTATGCGCTTTATCAGTTTAAAACCTTCGGGAAAATCCAACTGATCATCTGCTATGTAGTACTTCACACAAAACAATGACAAGAGATACGGGCTACGTTCAAAACCGTACCGAATTGATGAAAGTCGAGGACTTCTTCTTGAAAGACCCAATTTACTGTAAAAGGTCACAAGACCATTTGAAGCAAAACCAAGATAACCGGTCGTACCATTATACCCCTGCACCAAAGAATCATTTAAGGTGCAGGCGTGATCATCCTTGGCGACACGAAAAAAACCGGTGTCCATTTTTTTCAAATATTCTACTGCCGCATTTGAATCCTTATCAAAATAACATTTTCCCGACTTTACATGTTCAGGTGTAAGGTTTCCCTTTTCCTGTACGGTGTTGATCGTTATTTTAGAGAAAATTACCATCTCAATGACCACAAAGACGACGATTGCATAACGAAGCCACCTGGAAGGATAAAAGAAAAAATGGCAGCCTGATTTTAATCTGTCAGACATCTTGGCAAAATCGATAACTGACAGATCAATATGAACTGTTACATTTGAATGTATAAAGGAATAGATTAGTATGATTAACAGGAATAAGACCAGGGTGAAGTTAATCATCCGTATAAGGTCAAAATCAATCACCGAACTGTATTCAGAATAATTTGACAGGTAGTTTACACCTCCCAATACAAGAAAAATGAAAACTGCTGTTGAAGTTGCAAATCGTTTTCGAACATCAGGTCTGTTGAAAAAATTGTCAAGACTGAATCCTGCCACAAGTATCAATAAAGTCGACACATAAAGAACACCATATTTATACGAAGGGCTGGCAAACAGATTGAAAGCCACCCTTATTGATTGAAAAAGAAAATAAGACAAACATATTGCCAAAAGTGTCATAAAAGCAATTTTCTTGCGAGGGGACCGTACCCAGATAATACCAGGAATAATTGATAATAATGAAACCCCAATATATCCTGCAGCGCTCTCCAGGTAATTACCTTCACCTCTGTGATGGAAATAGCCCAGAATATCCGACGACAAGTAGCGTAAAAATACGAGTTTCAACTGGGTAATACTGGTGACGCTGAATATATTCTGAAAAAAGCCTTCCAGGCCACCTATCCGGTTAATCGAATGAGTACTTCGGGCAGACTCTGTAATTATATCCAAATTGGGTAAAAGATAAAACGCACTTATCCCAATGCCTAACCCGAAGAGAAGGAAAAAAAACAATAGGGATCGAATGGCGGCATAGACCGGTTTCTCCTTGCATTCAAAGAAACACCGAAAAGGAATATAGACAATAAAAAAGAGTACAAACTGGGCGAGCTGCAATATTCCTTTTAAGTGTAAAAGCCCAATCACGAGCACAAGGGCAAACCAGCGACCATCTTGAAACCAACGTTCGAAACAAAACAGGGTAATCGCGAGAAATACGGCATAATTGGGGTAATGATGCCAATGCCCATTCACAATCATGTAGCCACTAAAGGAGAATGCCAATGAACAGATGAGAGCAACTGTTTGCGATAAATGTATTTTTCTTAAAAACGCATAAAAGAAGAGGCCTGCTACAATCATTTTCAATACAACAATGTATGGAATAAGATATATCAGGTTTTCTTTGCCGGTAAGTGCCAATATAAGGTCAAAAGGGTTATGGTTAATACTGAATGTATAGATGTTCATTCCCAGTTCGAACTGAAAGGACCAAAACGGAAAGGAAAAATCGGTCACATTTTTCGAGTAAAAATAGAGCCACGGGAAAAATTGGTATAATGTGTCAGATGGTCCTACAGAAAATACAAATAACTTTTTAAAAGTGATATAGTCAAAATAGACATAGGCGCCACATAAGAGGAGGCATGCTGAAAGTAATATCCAGCTTGGTTCTATTGGCAAATTGTATTTTACCCTGTTACGAAAAGCCATATATCTGTCACATATTGTCAAGTTAATAAATAGATGAATAAATAGGTTTTATCCTTATTCGCAGCTCGTCGGCGTTTTTTACTGAAAAATCTTCGCGTTCCAAGGTTAGATTTTCATTATAGTATGGGTCCGCTTCAAGTATTCGCTTCCATTTTTGTCGAAAGAAATTGCACTCTTTTTCAAATATCCGCTTTTGGGCAAGGGTCGTATCGTAGCCGCGGGTCGTGGATTCATGGTGATACGCTTCGCAATACGGGGTGAAAACATTCAGATAGCCCTTCTCACGCAGTTTCAGACAAAAATCGACGTCATTCAAAGCGACCTTCAAATGAACCTCATCAAGTCCACCCACCTCATGGTAGAGATCTTTTTTGACCATCAGCAATGCGCCGGTCACAGCGGAAACATTGTGAACGGTTACCAATCGATTCATGGATCCGTCGGTTTCACGGGGTACATGACGATGGCTGTGGCCGGCAAATCCTGCGATACCGAGAACAACGCCGGCATGCTGAATGGTGTTGTTCGGATAATAGAGTTTTCCGCCCACGGCGCCGACCTCTTTTCGCTGGGAATGCTCCAGCAAGGCCTCCAGCCAGTTGCTGCTGATCACTTCGATATCGCTGTTCATTAGCACAATGTGATCACCTGTCGCCTGCATGACGCCAAAATTGTTGATTTTCGAGTAGTTAAAGGGGCCGTTGAAATCAACAAAAGAAATCCGCGGGTCCCATGTAACAAACGAGTGCATACCTCCCTTCGTTTCCGGTCGTTCACTGTTGTTGTTAATTCCGATAATCTCGTATGCTTCATAATCGGTATTAAACAGAATCGCTTCGAGACACTGTTCCAGCAGCTCAAATTTGTCTCTGAAAGGGATGATAATGGATACTTTTGGTTTGGGATGAATCTTCCGTTTGACGTAATAATTGTAGATGCGTTTGGCTTTATAAACCGTCGCATCGGTTTTTCTTCGCTCCAGGGCATATTCAATGGCCTGTCTGCCGGCGTTATGAATTCTTTTTTTATTGACGTCGGTACTGCTAAAGGTGCCGCCTGAAATGCGCCAAAAATAGAGTATTTTGGGGATGTGGTGGATTTTGGCGGCGATTTCCGAGCACTTGAGGGCGACATCATAATCCTGCGCGCCCTCCACCCCCTTTCGAAACCCGCCCGATCGCAGGATCAAGTCCTTTTTTATCACCATCAGATGGTTGATATAATTGACCGACAACAGGAAATCAGGCGAGAAGTCGGGTTTACAAAAAATATTGGCGATTTGGTTGTGCGGCGAGACCAGTGCTTCATCGGAGTAGACAAAATCGGCGCCTTCCTTGTCAATGGCCTTGTACACTTCAAGCAGGGCGTTGGGTGACAGACAGTCATCATGATCCAAAAATGTGACAAAATCCCCTGTGCTCATGGCCAGGGCCTGGTTTGAAGTTTCGCTGATGCCTCTGTTTTCCTTTTGATAATGGACTTTAACTCTCGAATCACTGTCGGCGAAATATCGCAAGATGTATAAAGTGGAAGAATTGGTTGAGCCATCATCAACAAGGCACAATTCCCAGTTCTGATAAAGCTGTTCCAATACCGATTGAATCGCCTGGTACAACCATTTCATGTCAATATTAAAGACCGGCAGCAGTATACTGAACTTGATGGTTTTTTTCCGGTTGGCCAATTGTTTTTGATATGCGACCAGTTTGGATTTTGACGGCAATTGTGATAGCCATAGCTGTTTTTGCAAAGCGGGATCATTTTTTATCAGCTTATCGGCTTTTCGTAGTAAGCTGCGATAATTGGCATCAAAATGGTACGTTGGTTCCTTTACAGAAGACGCTCTCTTTGGCCGAAACGATGTCAGGACTTTATCAATCTGTTCTTTTGCTTTTCTCGCTAACTTCAAGGAGGTCGCATTTTCTATCCGTTTGATGCGTTTATATAAGGCATCAATCTCCTGGCGCTGATTCGCGGAGTGTGTATGATATTCGAATAACTGCAATTCGCGTTGCCAAAGCTCGTGTTCAACCTTTTGGTTGGCAATTTCCATCTGGCTTTTTTGACGCTCCAGGAAGCGTATTTTACGTTCCAGTAGAACCGTTTTATCATCGGGTTTCATTGTCGAAATCTCCTGTTTGTATATATGATCGCAGGTGACGGCCATAGGTTGAGACCTTTGCATAAGATCCCTTTTGGTCCGATTTCGGCGTCCGGATCAAAATGGTATCCTCGACATATTCAATATATTCCTCCGGTTCCATTTTTGGCCTTCCTTGAACGTGCAGCCCCATTATGCCCTTCGCCGTCCAGTTCCACAGCAAGCTTTTCCGCCGGGCAGTAAAAGTCTATCACATAATTGCCGACACTATGTTGCCGTCTGAATTTGCGTCCATCAAGCTGTTTGTTTTTAAGAAGGTTCCACAAGGTTGCTTCCGCCGGGGTGAGGTGGTTTCGTAGGGTTTTTCGAAATGTTTTTAACCCGGGCAGATTATGTAAACCACCTCCCCCGCCTGCGGCGGGGACTCCTCCTTGAAAAGGAGGAGAGTTTTTATCCGGTTTCTGTTTCATGGATCACCTGCCTGCATCCAGTGCCGATTTCTGTTCCCCCACTCCCCTCCTTTTCAAGGAGGGGCGCCCGAAGGGCGGGGTGGTTATCCCAAATCCACCGCCTGAATGCTTATAAAGTAACCCGGTCCGCTCTCTAATCAAACCACCCGACCATTGTGTGAATCAATTCTGAAGGAAGACTCTCCTTCCAGGATTTGGGCCAATTGACGTCGGTTCCCGCCAGGCGGCCCTCGATATCCTCACATTGCCTGACGGCGGTACGCAGTCCCTCGACCGTGGCATCCACCGATGCATCGACACCCAAAATGTTCGGAGAGATGGACGCCATTTTCTCAGCGGTTTTGTTCAAACAATTGGTGGTAACAACCACCATACCTGCGGCAGCCATCTCAATGGGTACCAGGCTGGGATGGGGCGTGTACATCAGGCTCAATCCCAGGTCAAACTCGGGCAATGTTTTTTGGTAGGCTTCAAGACTCAACTTCCCGATCATTTTAAGTCGTTGACCGTTCCCAAGCGGAATTTCTCCGGCGACGGAGCCCGCGCCCCATAATTCCCATGAATCATCAAAGATTTCCTTTTTAACAGCCGCTTTTAAAGCCAACACGCCGGTTTCGAACATATTGCGGGATGCATGGGGTTCCGGACGGGCATAAAATAATACCCGTTTATAAACGCGCTTTTTAAATGTTTTTGGACCAAGATCAAACGGAATGATGGCATTTTCAAAAATGGCCGTTTTTTCCGAATCTTTTCCTTTTCCATCAGCATAAACACCCAATTGGTTCAACTCAAAATACTCTTTCAGCAGTTTGGAGGAAAAGAGTGGGAAATGGGGGAAGCTGTAGGATTGGTTGGCTAAAGCGGCATAGGTCCCCATGGGGAATGTAAAGGATTCGTACTCCTGGATAAAATAGATAAAATGGTCCGCATGTAATTTCCTGACCGCTGCATGGGCGATATGGGCCGTCCACCAAGTGCTGGCGACCACAATATCGCCGGGGTTCATCACGACCTCGTGGTCACGGTCAAAACAGTACTGAAAATTAACCCTGGAAAACTCCGCCGCCAGTGGTGAGGCGCCGGGCAATAGGCCGTTCATATCCACGGGCACATAGTCGCATTTATCCACGATGATGATGCGGACCGAATACCCACAGGCAGCAAACCGTCGGGCCAGGTTTAATTTGCCAATGTAGCCGCCAAAGAGAATATTCAAATCAATGGTGGGGATCAGGATGTTAATCTGACGTGTCGCGGCCGGATCGATTTTGATTTTGAGTGGCCCCGTCTTCCGGACTAAAAACCCGATTTGATTCTTCATTCCCAGCTCACCGTCCCTGTTTTGGCGCAAGTACAGGGCCACATTGCGTTCCCGGGACCGCCAGGCCGTCTTTTTGCTGATCCTATGGGCTACGTAAGATACCATCAACCGGAGCTCTGCATCGTTGGTGGTGTCGCGGTTGCGGCGGACTTTAATATGGGCCCGGGCCAGTTTGCCCACCGAAGCGACGTTACCTGTAAAAAGACTCAGCGCAAAACGCTGCGTATCCGTTTTTGGTTGCGTCCTCGCCGTAAGCGTTTCCGAAAAGAGTTGCAGGCGTCGATATTCAAGCAGGTAAACCGCTTGAAGCAGCCGATAGTTTTTACGGCCTTCCATTAAAAAATAATCCTTGATGAGCATCAGATTGCGTTTGACAGATTTCAAACCCAGACCGGCCTGAATCATCTTTTTGCCAAAAACGCGCGTATAGGCGCCGGCATAGGCTCGCAAGCGCATAAACCGCCATTTGACGGTCATGAAACCAAAATCGCAATGGCCGATCACTTGCCCATGATACTGGATATAGCTGTAAAGGGGTTCATCCACATATTCGATGGAACCTTCCATCAGTGCGGTCAACGCAATCCAGTTGTCGTGATATGCTTCGCCGATGGGCTCGGGAAAAGGAATGATTTTTTCAATCAAACTGCGCCGGAAAACCGACGCCGCGCCGGTTACCGTATTGGCCAGTAAAATGACATCCATGTCCCGATAATTATTTTTACGATGGACCCAGTAGGTATCGGAAAGCACCCACCCTTCGTTGGTGACGATTCGCATGTCGGAGTAGACCAGTTGGGTGTCCGGGTCAAACCGGCCTACACACCGTTCTATTTTTTCGGGGTACCATTCATCATCCTGATCGGCCATAGCGATATATTCTGCATCATCAGGGGATCTTTTCAGGGCCGTTTCGAAATTGCGGTAAAAACCGAGATTGGCTTCATTCCGAAACAGGTAAAAACGCGAATCCTTGGCGCAAATTTTTGCAATATCCTTAAAATGTTCCGAATCGGATCCATCGTCATTGACAATACAAATCCAATTGGAATAGGTTTGATTGATAATGGATTGGATCTGCCGCTTGAAAGGCGCCGCCCCGGGATTGTAGGTGGTCATGCAGATGGCCACCAGCGGCATATTCCCTACCCCTTTTCCCACAGGAACTTTTTCAACAGTCCGTTGCCGTACAATCTGAACGGAACCGACAATCGCTCGAAACCGCAGGCCGTCTTCCCGGATGGCTTCCAGTTCAAGGTCCAGGTGTTTACCCGCCAACAATTGCGGAATCTTCAGCAACCCCCAAAACCCGGAGATTTGACTGTAGCCTTTACGGTCTAAGGTGGCGATGGATTGAAAGACATCATTACGGGGTTCGTGAATCGATAAATTTTGTACCTTTGCCCCGTCCACCCAAAGGGAGATTTCCCTGGTGGCTCCGTCCAAAAAGAAACCGTATCCTTTGATGGGGATAACAGCGCAAACACCCGTTTCGATTTCAGAGGGAATGTTTGTTTCGATTTTCCAGTAGAAATTTGCCATTGAACATCCGTCTAGCTGAGCCAGATCCTTTCGCGTGCTTGTTTGTAGTTTTTGTTTTACTTTACGGCCATAGCGCATTGATTGCTGGTATGGTTTGTTGAGCAGTGTAAACGTCTTTAATCGCCGATGAAATGAGTTGGACTGCTTTTTTAAGTTTGCATCAAACAGTTCGAGCGCCTCCTGGTAAAGGACCAGGTCGAACCGGTTTTTGGAACGGGTGTGCTCGATTTCGGAAGCATCCAGCGCTCTTGAAGGACGTTCGGAAATGTTTTTTATCTCGTAAAACGGGTAGCCCCAGTTGAATTGTTCTTGCCAAAGCATCAAGGTTTCATCAAACCTTTCCAGGAGACCCACCAACGGGTAGTCACGTTTCAAATGATGCAGGGCCCGGTTCAGGTGCGTCTCATTAATGGGTTCAATTCCGGGAACGCCGATTTGGCTCCCCTTCGTACTGCCGCTCAGCAAACGGGTCTGCCCATTGCCGGCCTGGCGTGTCGGGTCAAGTTCCAGGTATTGATGATACGTGAGCGGCGAGATAGTGGAATAGAGTGGCTGGTTCTCGTTGGAACTCAAAAACCGATATTCCGAATAGACCCGGCTCACCGGGTCGCGTAACATGGTCAAACAGGTAACGGCGCCGGGCAAAAAACGATGCAGTCCGTAGGTCATGTGACCCATGAGCAGTTTGGTTCGATGGCGTTCTGTAACCGGGGCCGTTCGAAACCGTTCAATATCACCGTTGATATCCTCACCGATTTCAAAAATCGCATCGGCTTCATATTGACGCTTCAGGATATGGCGTAATGTCATTCCGCCGGCCTTGGGAATATGCAAAAAGGCAATATGCTGAGGTGCTTTTTTAATCAACGCGACGAGTACCTACCGTAATATGTAACGGATCTTTGGCCATGGTATAGTGCAACGGCTCCGAAATATGCGCCACGCTGTTGGTGGGCGCCTGGTGTAGATAGTGGGCCAAAAACCTGGCGTCATAGGGGCTTTGACACCAGGTGGCAAAACCACCCATCTTATCAATAACAGCGCGCCGAAAGCATGCCAACGGACCGACAAAAAAACAGCTGCTCAGGACGTGGGACCCAGGGCCAGGATACCCCTCAATAATGGGAATACATTCAGGATCATTTTCGTTTCGGCCTGTGTGGATCAGCGCGACATTCTGATCCTCATTTAACCGGCGAACAAAAGCCAACAACGCGTGTGCTTGTAAAAACATGCGTTCATGCAAAAAGACAATCCATTCATCTTCGCTCTCTTTTAGTATCCGGTTTAACAGTGTGGAAGTGGAATCGGTATCGTCGGTTTCAATCCATCGGATACGCTGGTCATCTTCAGCCAGGGCTTTGGCGTAGCGGTAATGATTCGAGTCATCGGGGTTACGTACCATCACCGTCGCCCGCCAACGGGGATATAACTGCGACATCATTGCGACTACCCGGCCCGATAAATAGGTAAAACCCGGGCCATTAATCAATAATGCGAGACGGATTTGCGGCTTGAAAGCCAACTGTTCAATTGCCGGGCTGGGCCACAGTCCCCTTTGGGCGCCGTAGTAGATGTAGTGCACTATGGGACTCTGACCTTCTTCCAGGGCCGGTTCATGGGTTTGCGCGCAGTAATATTGTGGATCAAACTCAGGGTGAGTTGAAAGTCCCTGACGACAGCCTTCATTCAGATAGTGAATCAATGGATTGATACTCCTGGATGCTTCAATTTCAATCATGGAGCGATAGTACTCAATATCAAACAGCGGATGGGGACTCTGAGTGATACCATCACTATCCTGCCCATAGAAATCAATCAGGTTTGTTCTCTCAGGGGCATCATCATCCGGCGATTGAGTATGAATAAAACCGGGCTCAAGCAGGGGGCAGGTCATAAAACAACTGTCGGAATTACCTTGTAAGAAATGATAGAGTAAATTTTTTGGGGTGCGGCAAATTTTGGTCAACTGGCTTCCATAAAAAGAGAGGTCAAATAATGGATGAGGGTGGAATCCGGAATTTTCGCCTTTAACAATATAGTGTGAAAACAGATCTTTAAAGCTTTTTTGGGCTTTAATGGGGAGTTGTTTTTCGTAGTAATCCGGGTCAAACAAATAGTTGGGGCTCCTATTTTCAAACTGTCCCTTTTCAACATAATGGACAACCGGATTTACCGTGTATTTAATATCATTCAGATCCGCGCCGAAATAGTATCGGGTATCAAAAAGGGGAGAAGGATCACCGCCTTCCCGATACCCGAATTCGATATAATGCCGAAAAGCCGAAATGCCGACATCCATTAGTTGAGGTTCCAGATGAGGTCGTTTATTAAGGTAGTATTTCCAGTCAAACAGGGGTGTCGGGCTTACGTGGTTGGGTTCGCCATGTTCAAAAAAATGTTCGAGGGGTGTCAGCCGGCTATTGATGGCATCGGGGCGCTGGTAATAGTAATAGGCGGTGTCAAAGCCCGGATGGGGGTCCAATCCTTCTTTTCCTCCTTTTTTAAGATAATGCATCAAGGGATTAGCGCCATCTTCAAGCATTTCTCCATGCCGATCAAGATAGTAGCGGGTATTAAACAGATAACAAGGATCTCTACCCTCGCGGCGCCCGATGTTCAGGTAATGAACCAGGGGGCTGATTTTTTCGTCTGCCAAGTCCGGACACTGCTCTAAATAATACTGGTTATTAAAAATCCGGTTGGGGTTCAGCCAGCTAAATCCACCCACCCTCAAATAGTGCCTCAACGGGTCGCCGCCAAACGGCGCCAAATCCGGCTGATATTCCCTGTAATAATCCTCATGAAACAGACCTGAACTCTTTATCAATTCGTAATCGGCTGCGTTTGAACCGACCCGGTTATTCTGATCCGGGCCGGCGGCAATCCATCCATTATGTCCGACGCTTTTAATGAATTCGACAGGTGACAATCGTTCAACAAACCGCCGCATCGCTTTTAATTCGGACGCAACGGCCAAATATCGGGCCTCATTCAGTTTTATCCGATCTTTGGCAAGCGCCAATTGCGCTTTGAGTCGGAGATTAATATCTTCTTTTTCCAGAAACTTTACCTCATAATATTCTCGATCGATTACGGCTTGTCGATATTGGTTGTTTGCAAATTCAATCCGGCGGATTTGGTTGTCCAGATGTTCGTTCAAAAATGAAGGTCTCAAACTCACCTCACTCACCAATACCAGTTTCAAGACAAATATCTTTGGATCTTTTCCGCCGGCCTGTTCGGAAGTGGCGACTTTAAAATCAAAAGCTGCGTCCGGACCGTTCACAATAAACGCACCTTCCGGCTCTGAAAGTGGAACAATAAATTGATTCCATAGCGCGCGTTTGGATATTGCTTTTGGGGATTGCGCCTGCCATAAAACAGCCGGCTTCAAATCATCACCATTTCTTTGGACCAGGGTAATTTTTTCAAGCAACAATATCTTTTTCGCTCCGGGAGCAACTATGGGACTTAACCGTATGCGGGCAATCGGCTTGTCAAAGGCAAAGCGGATGCGTATAGACGATTTTCCCCCGCTGAAGCGGTAGTTCACCTGGGAACTTTGGCTCTCTGTAAAAGATTGCCCCCTCGCCGCCCAATCTAACCGCATGCTGCCGACTTCAGATGATGCAAATCTAAAGGGTGTGGCAATTAACTGCGCAACAACTCTTAAACCCACTTGTTGACACACTTCATACTGAAGCGCCTCTTCTCGCGCAATGAATCCTGGTAATAGGGTTGTTGCGGAGATGGAGAGCACTCTTAAGCCATACGCCACAAAATCTTTCAATGAGTGCAGGTTTTTTGAACTGCAGAAAAGATTGATCAGCTCCCGGTTGTCATAACCAAACCAAAACAGTGCTCGAAAAAGAATATATTCAGGGGTGACGGAATTACCTGATGACCACTCCTGGTCAATGATATGGTATTGCCCCATCGAGTCGACGACAATGTTGGCCGGTAACGCATCCAGCAGGCTGCCATTCGCGTCATCTGCCGACCGTTGCTCGATAAACCGGTAGTAATAACGAAGCAGCTCTGAAAACTGTTCAACATTCGAAGCTAAAAGCGCCTCTATCCAGATAGTTGAGAGCAGCGCCCCTTTAATATAGGGCGTCGTGGATATTTGATGAGTCAACTTTCCATGGCCGCCGGTCTCATTGGCCGAAAGATAACGTTTGTGGATCAGGTCCGTATGATGCTCCTTATATGTTATTGTTCTATATTGTGGTTTGCGTAAGCTTGTGGAAAAGTAGGTGAAATCAAAAGGCAGCACTGCATCAATGGCCGCGGCATCCTGTCCGGCGATAATCAAAAATGAATTGGCAAACTCTTTTAACCGATTTGATCGTTGCAGCGCGCGCCACAGGGTGAATTCATCGGCTTTTGATTGCCATGGGTGAAGATAATCCCGCGAACGGATACGGTAAAGCAAAGAGTAGGCATGTTCGTCTGTATCGATAAATTTCTCATCCAATACAACCTCAGGTATTTTATAATCGGGAAATGGAAATTGGAAACGCCATGCACCCATACCGGACTCCTGAAGCAGCCGGAACCATTCTTCGTACGAGTACGTCCTGGTCCCCGAAAGGCCCCAATAATCGGTCAAACCGACATACGGCCGGCCATAATGATCCTCAGATGCGCCCAGCCAGTATTTTAACCCGTTTTTATTTTCAATGGCGATAATTAAAACACCATCTTCTTTTAACGTGTTCCGGAGTTGTTTGAGAATAGCCATGACGGCCGCTTCGTCACTTTTTTCACCAGGCAAAAACCTTCCCGCATACTCGATTACACCAACAATAAAAATAGCGTCGTAGGCAGCTTCAGGAAGCTGGAGATCGTTGTAATTTGCGTTAATAATAGAGACATGATCCATGTCCCGGCATCGTAAACGGGCAATTTCCGCCCGCCGATACGCGCCTTCAATACTGTCAAGATAAATCCCCTGCTCACCGAGATAACGGGTGATGGCGCCGCATCCGCAACCAATCTCCAATGCATTTCCAACACCGGACAGATCAAGTCCTCGTAATAGATTGGCGCGCTTATTAGAGAGATGATACTCGGCCACCCAATCCCAATTGGAATAACAGGTTTCCAGCTCCACTGATTGTGAAGAGATATCTTCGGCCTCGGAAATAACCCGTTTCAGAAAAAGCTCTGAGTCTTCACCATCCGAGTAATCGAACCGGGTTGGCTGGTTCAGCATCCACAAGCCATTCTTTTGTGTAAGATGATTGATTTTTGCCAGTCGGGTGAAATACGTCATAATTTGGATTGCCCTGTTTGAGTTTTTTCAATATTGATGATTGGATCCATATCCAGAAAGCCAACGCCCGGCTTGTCAGACACCACTTCAAGGGCCATATAATCATAGCGGCGTTCGTACACAACAAATTTACCCCCCTCAAAACCGGTGCACCCCAATGAGAGCAGATAGCCGCCCTGGTTCAACACCATTTTCTGCGTAAAGGTGACGATAAACTGATCCCCCGGTTTTGCAGCCCCGGTTTTGATTTTTTGATAAAGCGTATTGGTGCCGGCAATATCAAATCCCTTTACATCCCTGATTGTGTAGGCATAAATGGGGTTTTCCACAGCCTGATGAAAACGGATCTTGAGGCGAAATCTGTAATACTCACCCTTCATCATCACCTTTTCGGGCCTGCCGGATAGAGAAAATATGCCCGCATCGACAATTTCGGCCTTTCCGTTGCCATAGCGGCTCTCTTGATGGCGGGTCTCGAATGCGTCCTTCCAGCGCTGTTCCTGTGCGGCGCTGTCTGGTCCCGACCGGTCATCCTGCACTTCAACCGGACCGGCGACAGCGTCGAGATCATCAGCTAACAGCCGGTTATAGGCATCTACCACCTTTTTCGGATCTCCTCTGGCGGCAATGGCGCCTTTTTCCATCAAATAGGCGGATGAACAGATCGAAGTGATCATATCCAATGCATGGGTAACAAAGAGAATGGTGACCCCTTTTTCCTGAAATTCCCTGAATTTATCAAAGCACTTGGCTTGAAACAGTGTATCGCCCACTGCCAGGGCCTCATCAATCACCAAGACTTCAGGCTCCACATTGATTGCCACCGCAAAAGCGAGCCGCACATACATACCACTGGAGTAGACCTTTACCGGTTGACGAATGAACTCGCCAATTTCAGCAAAATCGACGACTTTGGGAAAGATGGCGTCAATTTCCTTTCTCCCAAGCCCTGAAATGGCCGCGTTCGTATAGACATTCTGTTTTCCGGTAAATTCGGGGTTAAATCCTGCCCCCAATTCCAGCAGAGCGGAAATACGACCATTGACCTGAACACTTCCGGCTGTGGGTTTTAACACACCGGTGATTATTTGCAACAAGGTAGACTTACCACTGCCATTTCGTCCAATAATCCCTACGGTCTCACCTTTTTTGATCTTCAGCGAAACATCATGTAAAGCGGCAAACTCCCTGTGATAGGGTTTCCGAAATGGGGTCAAGGCCTCTTTAAGGCGGTCCGACGGCCGCTGATACAATTTATAGATCTTGGAGATTTGCTCAGCCGAAATGGCAATCGGCAAAGCTGTCATGACCTTACTTTTTTCCAAACCAGTCCCTAAGCCCCAGGACAGCGATACCAAGAAGCAGGATCGTTCCAAATAACGGCAGTAACGTCTGCCGCCCATTGGCGGCCAGAACATGCTGAATTTTTATCCTGAAGGGATATTCCATTGCTTTCGATAATTTTCCGGTGCTATCAATGATCATCTGCGGATCAAACGCATCCGGAGTCGTCACACCGACCCAATGGTCTTTTTGGTAATAAAATCTATCCATATGGTGAGTCAGTCGAAAGGCATCCAGGGGAATCCGGTCAATTTCCTGACCATATAAACCCACCACTTTCATGCTGCGAATCGCGAATTCTCCAGGGCTTCCGGAAAAAGGATCCATGCGCAATCGCTTCATCGCAGCGTCCGGCAAGGCAAACCGCAGGGTTTGGAACTCTTGACCGGAACCCGCCTTGCATGTGGCGCTGTTCTCTTCAGAAAACCCGGAACCTTCATCAAAGTACATCTTTACATGTGTCGTCCTGGAGGGTTTGAATTCGACAATTAAAAACAGATCCGTGTCAAACTCTAACTTGGTGACTGTATAAATACCGGTTACAATCAATGCGATAAAAAAGGCGGACGACAAGACCCTTACCAACATTTGATTCCATTTTAAAAACACGAAAACTCCTTAATCGGGATCAATCAAACAACTGAACACCCGGCAAAGTGGTTTGGTCTAACACCATTCTGATTTGTCGGCCCCGTTCACCCCGGTAACCGTATAATCGTGCGGTATTGCCAACCCCGGGGTCCCAATGACCGGTTTCCCCGGGGACCCAGGAGGGTGTGAATCCGTTTAAATTAAGCAAGGTGTGGTACCTTTTCTGAGGAGGCAGGTTATCCAGGTCAACATGGCCCCGGCGGGGCCGCGGTCCTTTTCTCAGGATGGGATAGTTAAATGTTTGTCTCAATACAAGCCCGGTAACAGCGTCCGTGAAAATCGGTTTTCCTTTACCGTTCTGTTTCGATAGCTCCTCAAGCATCGGTTGCCATTGGGGCCACCAGGGGTTTGTGTCCATGGTTAAGAAATCGAGTTTGCCATAAACCGGACCCGACCGGATGGTACTCAGCAAAATAAGGCCGGTCAGGCAGATGGTTTTAAATGACGGCATGATTTTCCGGATAAGCCGTCCCGTTTTGGTACTTGCCGATTCTATCCATTTCATTGGGGCAACGCGCTGCTCTATCTGTGAAAAGAGATAGGCAAAAGTGACCCCAAAAAGGGAGGCATAGCAGATGCGATAATAGTAACGGGTGTGGGTGGGCAACCAACGGCAGTTGGAAAGCCAAATATAGTGTAACAGAGGAATGCAATAGACCAGCAAAGGCAACACCCCGACAACGGCCACCTTGTAGCTGATAACCTCTTTTTGGGCCATCCGGATAATCGCAATGGCGGCGGGTAACGCTAAAAGCCCCATCAGCCCCAATGTGTCATTGACCCGGTAAGACCAGATTTTTCCCATAATTTGAATCGGCCCCATATAAAAAACAATATGCTGGTTCTTCTCCCAATCGTTTATTATGAACATGGGGGCCAGAAAATCCCGGAACCATTCAAATTGAGGTAAAATAAAAAAGAGCGCCAGCCCCGCTCCAACAGTTGCCCAATGGATCGTTCTGTTTTTGAGGGAAAAAACAAACAGGAAAAACTGAATCAATACATAAACCCCGCAAACAAACCCCAGGAAGATCGCCTCTTGAACATGGTTGACATATAATATCGGGATGAGAAGGAGTGCTGACAAAACAGCGAAAACGATGCGTCGATAACCTTGATGCGGCGTAAAGAAAAAAGCGGCGATCCAGGCCCAATAGATCAACAGCGAAGAGCTGGAACCAGCCAAACTGTAATAGCCGAAATAGCTGAAACGGTTTGTCCCCATGAAAAGAACGGTGATGATCACACCCAAACCCGCCCAAAAAGGCGGCAGCCCTGCGGATTTACCAACAGCATATAACCCGGCCGCTAAGAGGGCCGACATCAAGCTATGAAGAAAACGAATTCTGATTACCACATCTTCGGGGGATCGGGAGAATGGATTCTCTGAGCATAGGGCCAATCCATTCATATTGTAATGCCAAAGACCGCGATTCGCCCTAGCGAACTTTGTTGAAATCCGGTGGCAAGTTGAATAGACTTTCTCCAGGTGGTCCAAGGGATCACCCGGTGGTTCCAAAAATGGACCGTTTAACCAGCCAATGCAAAAAAATACCAGGCCAACGAAAAGTGCTTCCGGAAAATATTTCTGAACCAAATAAAGCAAGGTGGCGACAATTGCCAAAAAGAACATGACCCCCCACAGGGCCATGGGAATAACGATCCGGTCGTTAAACCGATATAGATGGTTCAGCGATACCAGAAAAATCGGCATCCACAATAATACAGGAAGCCAAAGCGGTATTCGCAGGTATCTCATGCGCCCTCACCACGCAGCGCTTTTTGAATCGTTTTACTGATGACAATTGTATCTATCAATTATCGAATAGTTCTTGATAAACATTGGATTGTGAGATCTTATCAGCCACTAACGCATGCCCGGACTTGTTCCAATGAGGATCTGATGGAAATTCGAATCTGGTGCCGTTTGACTTATGGGCCGTAATAAAATAAGGTTGCATATCAATGACTTCATAGCCCTTGTCATTTGCAATTCTTAAAAAATACTGACGCATCCGGTCAAAGTATGAACCATTCGCCTTCATCAATGATGACGGGTTATACAAGTGTGGCCTCATTCCATCTATAACGAATAGAATCTTGTTTCTTTCTACACCTGTATGAGCGGGTAGTTTGTCAAAAAAGGCATCGACTACAGCCTTGGAACTGGAAATACGTTCATCATCGAAGCCGGACTGTGTATTACCGGCAAATAGGTTTGTTACAAAACTCATAATTTGAACATTTAGCACCATATATCGCGCTAAAGCCGATTTCCTTAACAAACGCTTAATCAGAGACAGAGATGGATGATAATCCTTTCTGACAAGCTCAAGACGACCAGATGTGTCAGTAAAATAGTGAAAACCCGGTGTACTTTTATACCTGGTCAGGCTTTCATCAAAATCATTTTCAATTATAATAAAAACAAATACGTCAGGATTGAATGTATCCATGGCATACTTGGCGTACGCCAAGTATGTAGACAAAGGACTACCTACGGCCCCAAAACTATAAACCCTACCTTTGCCTATCGTTCTTTCTGCCAGTATGCCATGCATTGAGTTTCTGTTTTCTACTTCTCTGGCATGAACATAGCTATCTCCGATAATTGCCAGCAAAGGAGTCTTAAGACCCGGATGGTAATCGTGATCATTCATGAATCCATAATTGTTGATATGTTTATTGGCCTGAATTGAAAAGAAGGGGCCTCGCGACCAGAAGACATCCCTGTTCTCTTTAAACCGGATTATTGGGCTTGTCGCGTCGACAGGCAGCCTCGGTACCACATCAGATACAGGCAACATCCGGAAAACCGCCTCTAAAAGAATTATTGACACCAGTAAACCGAAAATGATTGACATGATCGGAAACAAAAATGATGTACGTTTCAATACCACCCCCTCTACGAGACCTTTGCATAACACCCCTTCAACCCAGGCAACAAGTTGCCTGGGCCACCCACCCCAAAGCCTTGTCAGCAGATTATGTAAACCACCTCCCCCGCCTGAGGCGGGGACTCCTCCTTGAAAAGGAGGAGAGTTTTTATCCGGTTTCTGTTTAATGGATCACCTGCCTGCATCCAGTGTCGATTTCTGTTCCCTCACTCCCCTCCTTTTCAAGGAGGGGTGCCCGAAGGGCGGGGTGGTTGCTGATGCCGGCTAAAATGCTGTCTGATCTGCGCCAACAGGCCTTCCGGATGATTACAAACCACCTGATTTTCAAAACGAAGCACTAAAATACCAGCCTGATGCAAAAACAGGTCTTTCTAAAAACTCCCCCTCCTTTTCAAGGAGGGGCGCCCGAAGGGCGGGGTGGTTCCTGATGCCGGCTAAAATGCTGTTTGATCTGCGCCAACAGGCCTTCCGGATGATTACAAACCACCTGATTTTCAAAACGAAGCACTAAAATACCAGCCTGCCGTAAAAACAGGTCCTTTTGTTGATCTTTTTTTGAACGTGCAACCCCATTATGCCCTTCGCCGTCCAGTTCCACAGCAAGCTTTTCCGCCGGACAGTAAAAGTCTATCACATAATTGCCGACACTGTGTTGCCGTCTGAATTTGCGTCCATCAAGCTGCTTGTTTTTAAGAAGGTTCCACAAGGTTGCTTCCGCCGGGGTGAGGTGGTTTCGTAGGGTTTTTCGAAATGTTTTTAACTTGGGCAGATTATGTAAACCACCTCCCCCGCCTGCGGCGGGGACTCCTCCTTGAAAAGGAGGAGAGTTTTTATCCGGTTTCTGTTTCATGAATCACCTGCCTGCATCCAGTGCCGATTTCTGTTCCCCCACTCCCCTCCTTTTGTTGCTTCGCAACCCAGGCAACAAGTTGCCTGGGCCACCCATCCCCAAGCTTGTCAGTGGCACCCGGGAGACCGTCATAATCCGTTATAATTCAGAGTATTGAACAATGAACAACTATCCATACCGCCACGGAAGAAGCATTTTCCGCACCGTCCCGAACACGACATAGATATCATGCAGGATATTAGAATTCTGGATATAATACAGGTCGTATTCGAGCTTGACCATCTCTTCTTTCATATCATGGCCGTAAGGACCCAAAACTTGCGCCCAACCGGTGATGCCGGGATTGACCAACAAGCGCAATTCATATAATGGAAACCTGGATATCAAAATATCTGTAAAATAGCGTCTTATGGGTCTTGGGCCAACAATACTGATGTCACCGCGAAGAACATTGAACAGTTGTGGCAGTTCGTCAAGATGAAATCTTCTCAACCAGTTCCCTGTCCTGGTTATCCTGTTGTCATTATAATCGGTCCATTTAGGCCCACCATCTTCTGCGTTGTTATGCATTGTTCTGAATTTATACAAATTAAACTCATTTCCAAATTTCCCGAGTCTAACCTGCCTGAAAATGACCGGCCTTCCGTCAAACAGGTAGATTGCGATCCATATTATTGCCATCGGGATGACAAATAACACACACAAGTGTGTCGCCAACAATAGATCAAATACCCGCTTGACACGACGATTGCGTACTGTCTCACTGTTCAACGCAACCCCGCCAACAAACCATTCAATATCAATCATTTTCAAAGGCAATCTTCCTGTAATGCCGCTATACAGCTCAACAAAGGAGATAACGTCGTTTCCTTTTGACTTGAATGTCAAGAGGGATTTCGCCAGCTTGTCCGCCATCTTATAGTGACTGTCAACCACGATGATATCCGCTTTTTCATGAGAATGCCCATTATATGTAGGGGGGGATTGATCATTATCGTAAATCACTTCAACGGGTTGATAGACAAATTCAATTTGGGGCTGAATATCCATATAACTTTTTTTATTATGACGGGACAGGTATATCAACAAGCGCTGCTTATGCGAATCAATATGTCGGTAGAATGCTTCGTGCAGCGCGCCAATGACACATAATAATGTAAGCATTTCACTTGCTGAATAAGCAATTCGAATTCGATCGTTACCTGACAGCAAAGGGTATATGATAAAGTTTGCCGTAATAATGGAGAACAAGATTACAGACATCCGGACTGCCACTCTGCCTTGATTCGTCTGACCAAAAGAGCCGATAAGATAGAGTATAAACACCAGGACCAAACCCCAAATCACAGAATCTGCCAATGCCAAATGAATATGAAAGACTTTCAAAAACGCCTGTGATGACAGGATTACGACAATCATATCCAACACTACCAGGATGAACTGATATGCTCTGCGTGATGATTGCAAAAACCGCATCAGCGCGCTTTCCTATAAGGGAACCTCAATAACCTGATAAAAGTAGGGCGGCAACCCTTTGCCGCCGGACAAGGCGTCAACGCTTGCAGGTTGCAACCCCCGCCTGTCGGCATGGGGATGCCGACCTACATAAAACCCCCGCCTGTCGGCATGGGGATGCCAACCTACGAAAAAATGTGGCATCTCACGCCTTTATCCAGAATCTTCACTTTTTTGTAAACCAGGTGTGCTTCCGGAACCGTTCATTCCCAATCCATGCATCACCGCAAAAAAACCGTGGATCATGAACAAATACAAGAAGGGTTCGATGATATACCTGTGACGAGCGGCTGACTGCAAAGTGAATAGCGCATAGAGAACGCCGACCGCGAGAACGAACCACAATAGAAGTTTGAAAAAGCGTCTCTTCTCGCCCGTGATGCCACGGTACAAGCTGATCACCCCTGGAATCGCAAATGGAAAGAGCATCTGCTTGATGAGGAAATACCATGAAAAATACTCACGAAAGGCCGTAGCCTTCCAAAACAGCGGAGAGAGATAGGTTCGCACGACCATGATGGGCAGATAGACCCACGAGCCAGGTGATAGAGGGTCAAAAAATCCGGCAACGCCTGTAGTTATCCTCCTCTCCAGGCTCTGTGTAATTGCTGCGGGTGAGAAATGTCTGACCAATCCGTTATTGAGCAAATCGTTCATCGCCATCATCGCCACCCCGAACCCCAGCAGAATCAACCACTGGCGCCCACCGCCACGAAGGCGAATGTAATAAGTCCAGAATATCGCGAGCAGCGGTACAAAATAGAAGCGCAACGGCGCCAGGGCCACCAGGAGAATCGCTGAAAACAGCAAGCGCCTGTTAAGCAATGCATCGATAACCCACATCGAGATAAAAAACACAAGCATGTCCTTACCATTGACCACGCTTGGTTGGTAGAACTCAGGGCTGACCGAGACAAAACACACCACGAGTGTGCTCAACATCGCGTCTTCCGTCAGGAACAGGATAATCCTGTAAACGAAGACCAGTGAAACAAAGAACAGGAGCGCGTTGATCACGTACATGAGGAAAGGATCGGTGGTGTCAAACAGATAGAACAAAATACCAACAAAACGATAGTAGCCTTTATTGATATCTGGTATGTGCACATGGAAAAGGCCCGAAACTCCATGCGTGGTGAGTTGCTCGTAAACAAGACAAGCATGGTAGTGATAACCCTGCTCGTCAGGCATTCGTATCGCCTCCAATCCATCCAACTGCAGGTAGAGCAGTGCAATCCGGATCATAACGGCGGCAAGCAGAAAGGGTACAAGGGGGTTTAGAGGTAACGGCTTGTAGTGCATCAAACCTTTACCACCGACTCAAACAGGGCTTCGTACCGATTGGCAATTACGGGCAAGTCAAAGCGCGAAACAACCGACCGGCGCACCTGCTCCCGCGCCGGCCGTTTAGACTCGTCCATAACAACATCCGTTATTTTTCGAGCCATGCCCTCGATATCCCCCGGCGGAACAAGCCAGCCATTTTCGCCCTCAACAATGATCTCATTGACCCCGCCAGGGGATGCAAATGCAACCACGGGTGTGCCGCACGCATTTGCTTCCAAAACCACATTGGGAAAGCCCTCGTAACGGGAAGGTAAGATGAATAAATCCGCAGCATACATATAAGCGTATGGATTCAAGGTAAATCCGGGCATACATATGCGCTTTTCGACCCTCAATGCCTTTGCCAGAGATTCAAGCCGCAGTCGCTCTTCACCTTCACCCAGAATCGTCAGCACATAGTTATTATCTAATTTGGCCAGTACTTTAATCATCAAATCGAAGCCTTTCTGATATGCCAACCTGCCAACAGATAAAAGGTTTATACGGTCATTACCAAACAGTTGAGATTTCGCCTCTGTCTGCCGGCGAATTTGATCCATATCCACAGGATTATGAATTACCACAAGCTTTTCACTTTGAATATTATAGTTTTCAAACAGATCATTTTTCATGTCTTGAGACTGGCAAACGATCTTGTCAAGCTTTCTATAAAAGTAGGTGTATAGATAATCAATAATCCTTTTGTGAGTAAATTTTCGGGTTATTATGCTCAGTATATTTATCTCTCTGGCAATAATGTTGACTCTCGTCTTATAGAAGGATTTTATTAGACCAGCGATTAGATTAGGAGCACTCAATGTTGTCAAAACAACGTCCGGTCTCACCCGGCGTATCAAACCGGCCAGTGCAAACGGGAGAAAAAATGCGTATTGTATATCCAGCTTGATTACACCAACATGACGCAACACCATTGCTTCATAAGTATTCCCCCTGACGAGTGATGCAATAACAGCCTGAAAACGGTTTCGATCCAGTGCATTCGCCAGGTTAATCAGCACCTTTTCAGCACCTCCACCACTCTTGCCGCCAAGCGTTAAGGTGACGAATAACACCTTGAGTCGTGACCTGGTATTGGAGTTGACAGGATCTTGCATTACCCCTGCGTCACGAATAATTATACACTACCATTGTATAATTCAGAATATAGATGAGATATTTGTGTGATCATTGTCGATTTTTCCCACTGCGCATCAATTATATTAACGCCATGCATCCCCATAGTTTTAGATTTTTGAGGATCACTTAAAAGTGTAGAGACAAATTTTGCCATGGCTTGAGTATCTTTCTTATCAACAATATAGCCATTTTTACCGTGTATGACAATTTCGCTAACTCCGTCAGTATCAAAACTCACTATAGGTATGCCCATTGCTGCTGCTTGAACCAGTACCTGAGGGAGTCCCTCCCACATCGAGGTAAATATTTTAATATCAAAAATGGACATTATTTCTGCAACATCTTTTCGATAGCCAAGCAATTGAATCTTTTTCTCTAACCCAATATTGTAAATATAATTTTCAATCTTTTTATTCAAATAACCCTCACCAACAAACAAAAATCGGCTGTTGATGTGTTTTCTTAAAATAATCTCTGCTGCTTGGATAGCATATATGTGGCCTTTACGTGATTCTAAGTTTGAAACATAACCAATAATTTTCTCGTCGTTGTTGATTCTTAACTCTTTTTTAATTTTTTCTTTTACTTTATCGTCACCGGAAGCATTTTTGAAATAATGAAGGTCCATTCCGCTTCTAATTACTTGATATTGATTATTATTTCCAATCCCTTTCCTAAGGTAAGATTTTTTAAGGTCTTCGCCAACTGATATGAATTGATCAGTCCACCTTGCTGCTATTTTTTCTAAAAAAATATAACAGCATCTGTACAAAAATTTTACTGCAGGTGGAAATGTTATTCCATGAATTGTATGAATTATTATTGGAACTCCTGCAGCTTTTGCCGCAAGTCTTCCAATGAATCCGGCTTTTGCCAAATGTGTATGTACAATATCAAAATCATTCTTTCTTATGTATTTGTAAATAGATATTAATGAGCGAATATCACTAATGAATGTTACGTTTCTCACAAGAGAGGCAACCTGAAAGACCGTAACTTTTTCAAGTTTTTTAATTTGTGGTTTATGTATATCTCTTCCTACAGCTAAATGTACTTCATAAACATACTTGTCTAATTCTTGAACAGTGAAAAGAGTGTTTATTGCGCCTCCGCCCCTTAAAAATCTTGTTATGATGTGTAAAACACGTATTTTTTTATGCTTCATCTCTCTTATGAGTCCGTCCTGAACAATCGGTTTCCGGTTGACATATCGGCCTTGAAGATCAGTATCATGGTTCATAGGTGTACATGCAAAGCCAATCGCCATGGTGAAACCGTCCCGTTTTCATTGATCAATACTTTGAATTATAAGGGGTTATGACGGTTTCGCCAACTTTTTTGATGAAATATCCGGGTTCCCCCTGCGTCACCAATTCGAACAAGGCTTCATAGCGAGAAGCAATCAAGGGTAACGAGTAGCGTGAAATGACTGCCTGCCGTACCTGGTCACGTCCTGGCCGATCACTTTCCATTATCCCAGTTATCTTCATAGCCATGCCTTCGATATCTTCAGGTGGCACAAGCCAGCCATTCTCACCTTCCACAATGATCTCACTGGCCCCGCCAGGGGATGCAAATGCAACCACAGGCGTGCCGCACGCATTTGCTTCCAAAACAACGTTTGGAAAGCCCTCGAAACGGGAAGGTAAAATGAACAAATCCGCAGCATGCATATAAGCGTATGGATTCAAGGTAAATCCGGGCATACATATGCGCTTTTCGACCTTCAATGCCTTTGCCAGAGATTCAAGCCGCAGTCGCTCTTCCCCTTCACCCAGAATCGTCAGCACATAGTTATTATCCAGTTTCGCCAATACCTGAATCATCAAGTCGAAGCCTTTCTCGTATGACAATCTGCCGACAGATACCAGGTTTATATCACCTTCACCAAAAAGCTGCTGTTTCGTCTCCGCCAGCCGGCGTATTTGATATGCATCTACCGGATTGTTAATGACAACCACCTTTTCACAATCAGTAATGTAATGATCGAGCAAATCCGTTTTCATTCCTTGTGACTGGCAGACGACCTTGTCAAAGTTCTTAAAGGAAAGTGAGAATATAAAATTCATGAGTCTTTTATGCTTGTATTTTTGGTTTCTAATACTCAATATGGCTGATTCTCTAGCGACAAACCTGACCTTCCGTGAAGCGAAGGCGCTTATAAATCCGACCAATAAATTAATATGGCTTACGGTTGTAAAGACAATAGACGGTCGTTCCCGGCGAATCAGGGCAATCAATCCGAAAACGGCATGTAACGCGCGCCTCTTATCCAGACTGACCAGCCTTACACGATTCTGAACCATCTTCTCATAGCAACGACCCTTCGTAACAGTCACGATAACGGGCTGATATCGTTTTCGATCCAATGAGTTGGCAATATGGACCACCACTCTCTCAGCCCCCCCTCCGCTCACACCGCCCAAAGTAGGTGTAACAAACAAAACCTTCTTCATTTCTTTTGAGACCTTTGCATAACACCCCTTCAACCCAAGCAACAAGTTGCCTGGGCCGCCCACCCCCAAGCCTTGTCAGTGGCACCCGGGTTTTTATCCGGTTTCTGTTTCATGAATCACCTGCCTGCATCCAGTGCCGATTTCTGTTCCCCCCACTCCCCTCCTTTTCCTCTTCCCCTACTCCCCTCCTTTTCAAGGAGGGGTGCCCGAAGGGCGGGGTGGTTCCTGATGCCGGCTAAAACGCTGTCTGATCTGCGCCAAAAGGCCCTCCGGATGATTACAAACCACCTGATTTTCAAAACGAAGCACTAAAATACCAGCCTGCTGTAAAAACAGGTCCTTTTAAAAACTCCCCTCCTTTTCAAGGAGGGGTGCCCGAAGGGCGGGGTGGTTCCTGATTCCGGCTAAAATGCTGTCTGATCTGCGCCAACAGGCCTTCCGGATGGTTACAAACCACCTGATTTTCAAAACGAAGCACTAAAATACCAGCCTGTTGCAAAAACAGGTCCTTTTGTTGATCTTTTTTTGAACGTGTAACCCCATTATGCCCTTCGCCGTCCAGTTCCACAGCAAGCTTTTCCGCCGGGCAGTAAAAGTCTATCACATAGTTGCCGACACTATGCTGCCGTCTGAATTTGCGTCCATCAAGCTGCTTGTTTTTAAGAAGGTTCCACAAGGTTGCTTCCGCCGGGGTGAGGTGGTTTCGTAGGGTTTTTCGAAAGGTTTTTAACTTGGGCAGATTATGTAAACCACCTCCCCCGCCTGCGGCGGGGACTCCTCCTTGAAAAGGAGGAGAGTTTTTATCCGGTTTCTGTTTCATGGATCACCTGCCTGCATCCAGTGCCGATTTCTGTTCCCCCCACTCCCCTCCTTTTCCTCTTCCCCTACTCCCCTCCTTTTCAAGGAGGGGTGCCCGAAGGGCGGGGTGGTTCCTGATGCCGGCTAAAATGCTGTCTGATCTGCGCCAACAGGCCTTCCGGAGGTGCGCCCGAAAAGGAAAATTGGGGCAAAACACCTCGATTGAACCTGATTGTCCAACCGTTTTTTAGCCTAAACATTGGCACACTCGGGTTGTTTTTGCACTATTTGTAGAATTTGGCCGCACAATTTTTGAAAAAGTTGACAAGCGCTCTAAAAGGATCGGAATGGGTGATTTTTCAAAGCTCTCATACTGAAATATCAAATATAAATGATTTTCTGGTAGAATTTCATGCAAAATTAGGGATATATTCTGTTGGAAGCTACATCCACCTGGCGGCCCACATCTGTAACATAAGAATGTTCCAGACAAGAAGATCCTGCGCTTGCCCCATATTAAATCTGTCGATCAGCTCATTAACATTTTCAGACCGCAAAACGCCATATTTCTTTACAGACTTTTCCGAAAGATGATCCTCTATCAAGAAAGAAAGTTCATTTTTTAACCACGCATTCAACGGAACACCGAACCCCATTTTCGGACGATCCATTATCTCTTTGGGCGCATACTTGTGAACAATCCGTCTCAGTAGATACTTTGAAACTCCGCCACGGTATTTCATCTCTGTCGGCAGCCGGGCCGCGAACTCGATGGTGCGGTGGTCCAGCAGGGGTTCCCGGCCCTCCAGGCTGACCGACATGGTTGCCCGGTCAACCTTCTGGAGGATATCGTCCACCATATAGGTCTGGTAATCAACCGCCAACATCCTGGCAATGGCGTCGTTGTGCTTTTTCAAACGGGAGAAAGAATGATAGGCGGTATCGAAAATGTGATGATCGTATTGGCGCCTTACCATCGAGTTGGCGGTATCCCAATCAGAGAAGTGGGGTGCGATCTGTTCATGTAAAACAGTGTCAAGATCTTCAACAATCACCTTGCGGATAAACTTGCGGATAAACCTCTTCTTATGACTGATGTTCGTTATGCCGGCAAATCTTGCGAGTGGTGTCATCGTATCCATGAGAATCCCGACTAACGGGGCGGAAAAGGAGGGCATTTTTCTCAGCAGCATCACCAGGGCCGTGTATTTGAAGTGTTTTCGATAACCGCAAAAAGTTTCATCTCCCCCATCCCCCGAAAGCGCTACGGTAACCTGCTGCCTGGCAAGCCGGCTGACCAGTATTGTCGGGATGGCTGAAATGTCGCTGAACGGCTCATCGTAGATCTCGGCAAGATTCGGAATAATCTCAAGCGCATCCTTGACCGTACAGTAGTGTTCGGTATGGTCCGTACCAAGATGCTGCGCCACCTTCCTTGCATGGACCGCCTCGTCGTATCCCTGCTCGCGAAAGCCAATAGTAAATGTCTTCAGTTTTCCAGGGTGATTCGCCTGCAGCAGGGCCGCGACGGCCGTACTGTCATATCCACCGCTCAAAAAGACACCGACAGGGACGTCGGCAACCATGCGGTATGTAAAGGCGGAGAGAAGAATCTTCTCTAATTCCTCCTCCGCCTCGTCCATAGTGAGCGCCAGCCTCGGTTTGTTATAAAACGAAACAACATCCCAGTAGCGATGCTCTTCCACCCCCCCGCTGCGAAGATCATATTCAAGATAGTGGCCGGGCCGGAGCTTACATGCGCCACGGAAAATTGTGTACGGCGCGGGGATGTAGCCGTAACGCAGATACAACACAGTACCTTCCGGACTCAGTTCGCTCGAGAAACCCGGGTGGCGATGGAAGGACTTCAGTTCGGAAGCGAAAAGGAAGGCGCCGTTTTTACGATAGTAGAAAAGCGGCTTGACCCCGGCTCGATCCCGCAACAGGTAGAGTTTCTCCTTCAGATGATCGTAGAGAGCGATGGCGAACATACCGATAAAACGATGAACAGAATCCAGCCCCCAATGATGAAACGCCTTGAGAATGACCTCGCTGTCGGTGGTCGAACGGAACCGGTACCCAACCGACTCCAGTTCTTTCCGTATCGCAAGGAAATTGTAGATCTCGCCGTTGTAAACCATGGTGACGTTTTCATGGGTCATGGGTTGGCGACCGTGCGACGACAGGTCGAGAACAGAAAGACGCCGGTGCCCAAGGCCGATCGAGAACTCTCCGCAAGAGATGCAGGTGTAACCCGCATCGTCCGGCCCCCTATGGGCCAACGCGTCCGTCATATCGGCCAGGATCTCCCGGCCGCAACGGTTGCCGCTACAGACGAAACCGGCTATGCCGCACAAGGGTCCTGTTCCTTTACCATGACAGTACGCGCATGCTTCTTACATTTCCAATGGTGGCCCCAAGCGCTGCTCCGTACCGGCACCCTGCCGGTTTGGCCCAGGCATATCGGTACGCTCTTTACGGAACACGAAAACATTATTTCCGATCCCCCAACGGGTGGTCAGGTGCTCAAGCCGAAACCCCTTTTTCCTGACATACTCGAATACCTCCTCAGGGGCCGCATATTCATAGGGATATCCACCAATCCAATCGATCACATCATAAAAAAAGTTCATACCCCTGCCTATACCTATAGTCCGCACCAGCCGATTAAGCGGCTTCCTGAGAAAAACAGCCTTTTTCACCAGAGCCTTTAAAGTATAATAGGGCAGATAGAGGGATGTCCATAGAAGTTTCATGACCGTGTATTTGTTGTACGTTCTTTTCACGAACGCCCAATAGGCGCTGAGCCTTGCCCGGTTGTATATCGCGATCATCAACCTGTCATCCACAGGAATACAGGCATTATCGATGGCATCCCACATTCTGCCCGTATGATGCAGCACGCCCCAGCTATAGACAATGTCAAAACAACCCAGTTTCTCCATGAAATGCCTGTCAAGAACGCTGCCCTGAAGCACCTCCCAATGATCATTGTCCGCATAATACTGACTTTTCAGCTCCCTTGTACAGGCGACGCATTGTTTATCGTAATCAAAGCTCAGAACTCTCGATGCGCCCAATTTCATCGCCGCAAGCGAGTGAAGTCCGCTGCCGCTACCGATATCCAGAAAAGTTTTTCCCTTGATATCACCCAGTTTCCGTCTCAGATCATTCATTGCTTCGTCAATAACATGATCGTCAACACTCCTCAGAAAATTGGACCAGTTCTTACCAAACATAAACCTGTTTCCATCAGCCACATCCTGTTTCCATCCCATTTCTCGTTACTCCTGATTAAGATGCAATTCTCAAACCCTGTTCCGTTTATGTCCGACCACAGACACCATTGATTAAATGGTATTGCACATCCGATGCCGGGCATTGCGCCTCTCCATTTCCACTTGGAGGCAATTCCAATCGCTCTCCATACTCACTCATCCATCCTGTCCGCCGAGCCGGAACGCCAACCATAAGGGCATAATCCGAAACATCATTAGTAACTACTGCGCCCGCTCCAATAAATGCATATTTCCCAATAGTCACCCCACAAACAATTGTGCAGTTGGCCCCTAATGTAGCGCCTTTCCTTACCAGCGTAGCACGATACTCGCTTTTTCGCTCAATGAACGCGCGCGGGTTGTAGACATTGGTAAACACCATACTTGGCCCACAAAAAACGCCGTCTTCCAGCGTTACAGTATCGTATATGGAGACATTATTTTGAATCTTGCACCCGTTCCCGATAACGACCCTGTCGCCAACAAACACATTTTGCCCCAGCGAGCATGATTGGCCGATTCTTGCACCGGAACAGATGTGGGTCCAGTGCCAGATTCTACACTCCTTACCGATTGTGGCGCCATGATCAATAATGGCGGATGGATGAATATACATGCCTCGGCAACTAATATGACAACGGCAGTGAGACGGTCTTCCCGTCACGGGCGGACAGGTAGGCTGCAATCAACAATTCTAATGACTTCAACCCATCTCTACCGTCGGTTTCAGGCTCGGCTTCCCCTCTCATCACGTCAACAACATTTTTATAGTACAGGGGATGACCGAATCCATAAACGGATGTCGTTTCATAGTTTGCATTATGTATGTGATCATCATAGTCCATTTTGCTCTCAAACTCCCAGTGTTGTATCTCGTTCACCGCCACACCTCCGATACGGGCCGTACCGGATTCGCCCAATATTGTGATCGAACCCTCCAGGTTTTTTGGGTAGGTCAGCATCGTAACACTCATCGAACCCAACGCGCCGTTCCTCCATCTGACATTCAGCACTCCGGTATCGTCGACTTCAATATCCCTTGTTGTGCTCATCATGGCCTGAACTTTTTCGACGGGGCCGATCAACCAATCCAGCAGATCGACATAGTGACTGGCCTGGTTCATGAAGGCGCCCCCGTCAAACTCCCAGGTGCCTCGCCACTTGTCTGTATCATAGTAGGCTTGCGGGCGGGTCCAGAAGACATTGAGGTGGACCATATGAATCCGGCCAAATCGTTTTTCATTGATGGCGCGTTTGAGCAGTTGAAGCGTGCTGTTTCTCCGGTTTTGCTTGACGACGAACAAGCGAACACCGGCGCTGTCACACGCCCTGACCATGCGTAAACCGTCCTTCCAGCGGGTCGCCATGGGCTTCTCGGTCATCACACTAACACCATGCTCTGCAGCCAGTATTGTCTGTTCCGGATGAAGACCGCTGGGCGTGCACAGGGCGACCAGGTCCGGTTTCTCTGTAATGACAAGTTCATCCATTGAGTGAAATGCGGGTACATCGTACTGCTCGGCATAGACACGGGAGCGTTCCGGAACCGTGTCACATACCGCCACCAGCTCAAGATTCCCGGAATGGCGCTCAAGTGACAGAAAATGATTTTTTGAAATTCGGCCACATCCAATAACGCCAACAGTTATTTTTCGGTCAGAGATAATCTTGGTCATGGATCAATCCACACATTCAGGATATACGAACTCTCAAATGATAAAAGTAGGGCGGCAACCCTTTGCCGCCGAGAGGTTTATTCCAAATCCATCGCCTCGATCCATTCCGGGCATATCTTACCCCAATTTTCTTTATAAACACCCCGTTTCACCCATTCCCGAAATGTGGACCACCGAAAATCCTGGGGCCGCGAAACGTATCCATGTTTGACCGGGTTGAAATGCACATAGTCCAAATGACGGCCAAAATCTGCGTCGTCGCGAATAATATGATCATAGAAGCGCGGGTGGCACCGGCAACTTGTTGCCGGTGTTGCAACGCAACAGGAGGTTTCTCAACCTGGCGCTGTTATCGGCGCCCCGACCGATTGACCCAACAGATAATGACGGGCTGAACCAAACTGCCACTCTTTGGCATCATTCACCAATCCCGCTTGAACCGGATTATTGTGCATGTAAGCCAACTTCTCGTTCAGCTTGGCTTCACTGAAAATATTGAAAGCGTAGTATTTCGGCTGCCACATGGCATCCTTTACATGTAATTTCGAATAGTAGTTTTCCAGATGTATCCGATAAAAGCGTTTCAACTGAATCGATGAGCGACGTTTCCACTGATTCATAAACACACTCAATAGCCCTTCTTTTTTAAAATGAACAATAGCATGAACATGATCCGGCATAATCACAAATCCAACACATTGTCCGGCTTGATTACGCAATTGCTCTCCAAGAAAATGGATAACAATCTGTTTGGCTTGATTGTGATCCAAAAGACGTCTTCGCCGATAACACGAAAATGTCACAAAACAGGCATGATTTTGACCATCGAATATGTTTCGACGCACAGGTTACCCGAACGTATTGATTGTATGGTGCTGTTCCTCTTGTTGCTTCGCAACCCAGGCAACAAGTTGCCTGGGCCACCCACCCCCGAGCTTTGTCAGTGGCGCCCGGGGGTTGATGAATAATCCCCTGTCTACCTGAATCAACGAGGCTTTTCATTCCCTTGCACTTCTATTCCATTTGGTACTCGCGGAGCTTGGGAACAACACTTTGGCTTATCCGGGCGTGATTATTTGTCTATTGCAATTGTTTCGTGCTTTCAAGATTTACGACCCCGGTATGCCAATATTTTGGTTGCAGCCAAACAAGCAATATGAGATCGTTGCTGCCCGGAAAAAGCAAACATAAAGGCAACAATTACTGACAATACAAAACAGAACAATCCTATTGCAAAGGAGTCAAATAGCACCGCATCAAGAACAAGCTGACTGTTCATCCATCCTATCAAAACCAGGCAAAGCAGCATCATCTGAACCTGAAGAAAACGATACGGAATAAAGAAAAGCCTCTGGGCGAAATAATAATATGCGAATGCTTGTGCGACACTACCGAGGAAGAACGCGGCTGCTGCGCCGTCCCCTTGAAAGCGAGGCACAAGGATAAAGCTGGCAAAAATAACGACACATAATGTAATCACCTGCGCATAAGAAGACATAATTGTCCTTCGTTTGATCCAAATGCCGGTTCCAAGGATATTGCCGGCGCCCATCAGGAAGGCGCCGGCGGCAAGCCAAAAGACCATAACGTGTGCAGAGTGGTATTCCGGTGGTGCCAGGATCATCACAACCGGCTTTGCCAAGCCGACGATTAATCCAAGCATAGCACCAAAAGCAAAAGCGTAAATTGAAAAAAAATTAGCATACGTCTTCTTCGCTTCGTTTTTTTTCATGATCGACAATGCATATGGCCCATAGGCTAATCTGAAAGCGCTCGTCACCATCACAAGGACACTTGCCAGTGTGAATGCAATGGAATACAGGCCCTGTTCAGTCATTGTTGCGTAGTAGTTAATAAACAACCGTCCCGCCTGGCTCTGAACCCAGTTAATAATTACACCAGGTAGTTGTGGCAGGGAATACGTAACAATTGGAATGAGCAGGGTCAGAGAAATGTGTGCACCCAATTTAGCACGAACAAACCAAATACCTACCAGCATTCCGAGAAAATAGCCACCCACTCTACTCCAAAAAACACCTTCTATACCTACCCGATGCCATACGACCAAGGTTAGCATGAACGCCAATGTCGTCAGCAGCGCCGTTGCTTCGACAAGAAAATATTTACGAGGCTGCTGATTGATGCGCAGGATGGTCTGCATGGTGGTCATAATAACACCAAAAAACAGGCCGTATGAACCGATTTTCAGATAGGGGGTGAGATCTAAACCCCCTGTTCCTATTGAACGAACCTGGAACAAGTCATTGATCTGTGGTGAAAATGTATAAAAAAGCAATGCCATTACAAGCCCAATAGCACCGACAACCACTAACCCACTGCTCAGTATATTTCTTCGCGTTCGATCATCCTCGTGGTAAAAGTAGTAGTAGGCTATTCCACTTCCAATGTTCATACCTGCAAATATAACCGCCAAGCCAATGGCAACCTGAACTAACGAGATAACCCCATAATCGGAAGGTGAAAAAATTCGGGTCAGGATTGGTGCTGTTATCAGGCTGATAGTGCGGCCCAAGGCCGTACTTACCCCATAGACAACAGATTGCGTACCAATTCTTTTTGTATCTAAAAAAAGTGTAGACACCCTGTTTTCATCTTATCACAGTGGTCAACTCATCTGTATTGGTACGCTGTAAATCTGTTGTTTTTAGCAATTATCTCAAGTTCACTAAAGTCGTAGTTACCATGAAATCGTGAAAGTGCCTCATTATCAACAATAATTTTTGTTACACCATGTCGTTCACATAATTTACGCCAATTTGTGGACAGGTAAGGATATTCGCAGATATATTCTTTATAAATTGACGCATCAACTATGCCACCTGGCTGATCCTGGAATGATTTACAGTCTGCCCTTGCCACAATATCAACGCCCAGCCTCATTGTTACCGGAAAAATCACATCATCCGATGTAACCTTTGCTGCTTTTAAAAAAGCAGCCAGGTCATCAGCAGCAGGAGGACCGTTCCTGTACCAATGTTTTTTAACCTGGTGAAAAAGGAAAGCAATAAACATGGAATATATGACGATTAACAAAATATAGAAAAGGGGAATACCAGATAACTGAAATATGTATACCATAAGGAAAGGCGCCAGAAAATCCAAACAATACTCAATATAGCGGTAACTTTCCCCCACGAAAATCAAGTGCTTTATAGAAGTAACTAAGTAAAGGAAGACAATTACAGCCACAATCATAACACCTGTATTCAGGGCCGAATCGCCATTCTCTGAATATACCAGCCCTCCTAAAATCAATATAATCCAGATCTCCGGATAAAATAGCAGTGCTCGCCCCGGCTCACGACGGGTTACTTCTTTAATGGCGCACTTAAAGTCATGATAATATAGACACCCGATAAATCTTCGCACAGACATATAGGTATTTAGGGCTGGTTTAAGATAACCTGACTTGAGATTATATTTATAATAAATCACCAGGTACCGAAATGTATTTGTCACTGTTTTGAAAGCATAACCTCCGGAAACAGCAATTCCAAGAAATAACCCGATCGCGAGAAAAGAGAGTGGTGACGCATTCAGGAATACTATACTTGCAACCAAGGATCCAAAAACCACGGATTGAATCGAAAATTTGGAAGAAAGCACTGACATTGTCGAACCTGCAATTGCCAATGCCGCGCCAACCGTATCGTTCATCGCCATAAAGCCAAACAAACCAAAATAAAACATACTTGTAGAGAATTTTCCGAGAAGACGCTCAGACAAGGTAATATAGTTAATAGCTGGAGACTCTGTAACCCATAGGTTTTGTACCGAACTTGTATACAACACCAAAACCGATGCTGTTGGTATAAGCGCATGGCCTGTTATTTGTAGAAAAAGATGAAAAGAATAGCCAATCAATACAAAAATCATGAAAAAATATATCAGAAGGTTTGGGATATATGGATATTTATCAACCAGATCCTTGCTGAATATCGACGCAAACCAATGGTAGGCGACCGGATAATACATCTCACTTGGGATTAGATAGTTATTTATCCTAAGGTTAGGTCTTTTATTACCCCTAAAAAGCTCCACGATTTTATAATGTATAGATGCATCAGCAACCAGGCCCTGGCGGAACCAGTTACTATGCCTTATAATAAGAACTCTAACCAACCCTGAAAAAAGTACTGCAAACACCAGAAATGATATTTGACAATAATGTGACATAATGTAACCCACCCCCAAAAACAGTCCCTATGTAAAATCAGCATCCGACGATACTAAATTAGTTGCCTTGTTTTCAGACGAAATCATGATAAACGCTTTCGTATTGACTGTATCGTTCGATCCGGACTGTCCTTCTTGTCACAGAACTCAATACAAGTTATCCGAATCTTTCCTTCTCCGCAAGCAACCTCGACAAAACCATCCCCGATAAGCGTTACCTGTCCTGGTACGGCACAGAATACTTCTTCGTTCTCCACTAATTCAGCATCCCAGATAACGACTTTTTTCCCTTCAAATTCACAAAAAGCGCCAGCATACGGCTTGTTGGAGGCGTTGATGAGACGCAGCACTTCGATACCAGGCTTGTTCCAGCTAATACGGCCATCCTCTGGTCGGCGGGGATAGCAACGTAGGGCATCTTTGGGGTTTTGGGATTGACGCTCCAGTACATAATCAGCATTGACTGACAACTTCTCGACCGCATTGTGCATAAGAGCGGGGGTTCGCTCTGACATCCAGTTCCATGCAGCGGTTACCTTGGTTGTGTGATCAATAGGGAAATAGTCACGTGCAATAATGTCACCGCTGTCAATCTCACCACCAATCATCTTGTGGATGCACAGCCCAATGCGACTTTCTCCGTTCAGAATCGCCCAAGCTTGACAGGCATTGCCGCGATAGCGTGGCAAATCTCCACCGTGTGCGTTGAGTATGCCAAGCGGAAAAAGTTCAATGCACGACTGGGGTACCACACCGGTGTAATTCATACTAACAGCGATGTCGGCATCAGCTTCCTGCAGAAAATCGGCGAACTCGCTTATTTTTGCCCCTTGTGCGAAAGGAATATTCCATGCATCAGCCAATGCCTGAAAATCCTCGGTTGTGCGGGTGTACTCCGGCGCTTCCCTTGCGGTCAATATGCAGACGATTTCGTGGTCTGCCTCGTGAAGCAGCAGTGCTGTATCGAAAAGGATTTCCGTTCGACCTACGATGGCAATCTTCATGGTTGTTCAACCATCCAGCAGAGTTATCAGCCTACCACGAGTGCCGTGGCTTTGAAGCGGTATTTGATGAGTTCTTTCGGTTTTTTATGCAACTGTCGTGTGCGTTCGTGACGATAAACACTTTCAGTGTTGAGAAAAACGTGGATGGGATGGAAGTTGAAAACTCCCCCCCCCCCAAGAGCATCAGCAACAATTGCCGCAGGCTCCAACTCCGGGTGGATCGTGTCCTGATAAAGACAATACATATCATCTTCCCAGATATATGGCACTCGAACCATCTGGTTCCAAAGCCGCCAAGGCCTGACGAATATATCGGCCCCTGACGGGACAAGATAATTCACATCGTGTGTTACGCCGACACTTTTAAACTCATTTAAAAGGACGCTGCTTTGCGTTATTGAGTGACTCCTTACCGCTGTCGCCTCGGGGACAATCGTCATCAAACGATCTATCACCTCCCGACTGCTTGCACCGTTACGGAAGTCACCGTACAACAGAAAATTGAAGTTCGGGTGGATACCCAACTCCATTTTAGGGTTTGCTCTTAACCGCTCAAGGAGTGGGGTATCATGTGTCACGAACCAGGTCGCCGAAGCATCTGCTCGTTCAACCAATTCGATTGTATCAGCAAGAATCTCATCTGCAGCCCAGTCCATATCAAATGTCAGGAAAATATGATCTTGCCATGTTTCAGGACGTTCTGCTTCGATGGATGAAATGGTTGCGAAGTCCGGTTTCACCGTTTAGGGGGCCTCGTAATCACTCAACACGATTATCCGACCGGTGTAGCCGGAATTTTTCAGACTGTTGCGTATCTGTTCGCCGAAGGTACGTGACATCACTATCACGGTTTCCACCGGATCCGCCAAAAGTGACGCCCTGCTTTCGATAGGCGGGGTAAACGGAGGCAGGAACTTATTCTGCTGAGTCATGTCGTCGTCGAAGAACCTCAACTCCATCCCGGGATCGAGAATCCCAAGCGCCCGCGCGGGGCAATAGATACCGACACTGCCGTTGCCAAGCAGTTCTGAAAGCCGTTCTCGTACCATGGCAATATAGCTGCCGGTACGATGAGGGTAGCTCATTAAATGTGCAAGGTCATCGCGCTGCACCGGATCGCCGACCGCCTCCCGGTTATGCGCCGCCGCATGAAGGCAGCGGCCGTATCCGGACTTACGCACCACGGCACTGAAGCCGGTACGCCGAAGCATGGCGGAAAGCGTCTCTGCATTGAAGTAGGTAAAATGCTCGTGAACCAGAATCGACGGGTCGCCCGCCTCAATCTCCTCGGTACAATCCGGTACGGAAAAGATCGCAGCGCCCCCGGGTGCTAACCTCTCACGGATGTTTATCAGGAACACTTCCGGATCAGCAATATGTTCGAGAACACCGCAACTGCAAATCAGATCAAATGGTCCCGGCGTCCGCGCGTTCGGGAAATACTCGTTAATGATCTCTACATCGTAGCGCTCCCAGTACTCCGTATAGCCCTTTCCCGGTTCGATGCCGGTTGCGCGCCATCCGTTGTCAACAAGTCGTCGCGTGATATAGCCAACACCCGCCCCGATCTCGAGTGCGCGCTGACCGCCCGGTGTGGCAGACTCGTCTATAAATGCCAGAAAGTCTTCAGAATATGGCTTACCGGAACGATCATCAAGCGGAGTGCCGAACAGTTGTCCCACCCGATAGGCTCGATCAAGTACTTGAAGGAGTTCCGGCGTCGCATACTGAACCAGGGCGCCTCTGGTCGAATCAAAGCCGAAGGTGAACGGCCAGGTATTGGGTAGTCCGTCCGGGTTACGGGGATCAATGGTCGGACCGATATGGAAGGGAAAAGAATCGAATCTCATAACACCTCCCGCATGGACCGGATCGAATCCTCGATCATAATCTTCGGCCTCCATCCCAAAACCTCACCAGCACGCTTGTTGGAGTACCGCGCGTATTCGTTTTCAAGGGGATCCGGAATACCGGCCATTTCGATGCTACCGCACCCTAGCACCTTGACGGTTGTCTTGGCAAGATCCAGCATTGTCACAGGCGCATCAGCCGCGATGTTGAATAGACCGTTTGCCTCAGTTAGTGCGGCCTTGATCATAACGTCCGCGATGTCCCTTACGTCAACGAAGTTCTGTTCTCGCGTACCTGATCCCCACACGGGAATTGGCTGCCCTGCTGATGCCAGATCAAAGAAGCGTCTGGCCACAACCGTTGCAGGCAGCCCAGGCCCAATCGGCGCCGGGACTCGCATGACGGCATGCGATGGCAGTGCGGTGAAGCGTTCCTCGCCCTCACTCTTTGCTTTCAAGTATGGACTGTCCGGCCTGACGAATTTAGGGGTATCCTCGAACTTCATCTCTTCCGAACGTTTGTCGTACAACGAGCATCCCGACGCATAGACGACCCTGCAACCCCAAGCCTGGGCGGCGTTGAGGATACAGTGATCAATTCGCCGTGTTACATCTGCCGATGCATCTGTATCCGGATAGTGCAATGAATGAGGAACGGCTGCTGCCAAATGAATGACCGCCATTGCAGGGTCACCGAGAAACGTAGTCAGGTCGTTGCCGGCCGAAAGGTCAAACGCTTCGCGAACGACCGTTTTGATTGTTATCCCGGCTGCGGATAATTGCGCCACGACCGCCCGCCCGATGACTCCTTTAGCCCCGGTAACGACAATCACGTCTCGTGTGACCCCTGTTTGACAATGTGCTCGATCAAGGTCCGCTCAATGTCCGTCTCAGGCCAGTCACGATCTCGCGGAATCTGTTCCTGAAGCAGATGATGACGGATCATCAGATCGGGCTCGTTAAATCCGACCATGGCGCGCAGGGAGGTAGTTCCCGAATAGCGCGGATTGATTTCGAAAACCCTGACTTTGCCATCCACGAAGCGGCACTGAATGTTCAGCGGTCCATGCGAGCCGAGTGCGTCAGCTATTTCACGGCATTGATCCGTTATCTGGTGGAATTTCCCGATTCGCCCCTGGCTGATTCCGGAACTGATGACAAGCCGCGGCCCCAACTCAGCCTTGGCGGTTCGGTTTGGAACAACCATACGCCGGTTGAGGCCGCCGCTGAGATCCCGCTGGACAGCGATCGAGTCAACAAAACGTCCGTGGAGGTCATGCAGAACACCAACAGTGAACTCCTCTTCAGGACGCCCAACGTACTCCTGGATGACAAAACCGTGAGTCGTCTTGCCAAGGGTAAGATACTCAGCCAAAGCCATCAGTTCCTGTGACGTTTGCGCGATATAGACATTAGCCGACCCCCCGCCGCCGACGGAAGGCTTAACAACCAGCGGAAACCAGTCGATCGCTGCAAGGTCATCCGGATCGGCAACCAGGGCATAGCGAGACGACCCGAACCCGAGATCATCAAGTCGCTTGTTAAGTGCGGCCTTGTCCATGCACAATCTGATCAGCGGCGAAGTGTTGATCGGCAGGAAGATGCCGGCTGCTGCGATTTGCGCTCGGTGCTCAGCGAATAGTTTCAGCTCCGGTTCACAGCCGTGAAAAAGCACCTGAATATCCCAGCGTCGACAAATCTCGAACAACCTTCCCGGATATACCGGATCATGTGCGGATGGCAGGACAACGAAATCCTCGACCAGTTCCGCCTGGGCTCGACCGGGCTTTGCATCCGCACCGAAGATGCGATAACAACCAGGCGAAGCTAAACGTAGTGCCTTCAGTATCTGGTCACCATGTCCACCACCCCCAATAGCGGTTACTAAGACATGAATCAAATGAACTCTCCAAATACTACTTGGCACCGACGCTCCAGTATATCGCGTACAGAAGGGTGAACGCGGGGAGATGCTTCAAATGCGGACCCAGTTTCTTTGGTGATGTCGAAGCGCACGACACGCACCTCACTACTTCCGGGATCGAAAAGGGCGGCGCTGCCAAAGCGCCCATCGTCCCGGGGCAGGCCGCAACTTCCGACATTGACATACCGAACGCCGTTGCATTCGCGGATGAATGGACGGTGGCTGTGTCCCATGAAGACAGTTTCCGCGCCTGTCCGGAAGACTGAGAGATCGCTATCAGGGTACACGTACCCGGCGGTCGGATTCGTCGGGCTGCCATGAACGAACAGTGCGGATTGGCCGGCGAACTTCTCATTGATCGTTACATCCCACCCGGCTATTAACCTCAGGTCTGCAGAGCTGATAACAGCCTTTAGGAACGTTACCTGATACACTTCGTCCCGGTCTTCCACGATACGGCCGGAAAGAAGCATTTGCTCGTGATTTCCCCGGATACAACGTACACTCGAGCCAAGTCCTCGCAGTGATTCAAGTACGCTTAATGAAGGTATGTACCCTACAGCATCACCAAGAAACCTGAAAGATTCGGCGCCTAGCTCTTTGAGCACCGCAATGCTGCGGTCGAAAGCCGGGCCGTTTCCGTGCGCATCCGCAAGAATACCAACGCGCCGACCAGTAGATCTTTCCAAAAATGACATATCATTCATGGCGTCACTAACTCGCCCATTTTATACCGCCAGCGAAATATAACGGGTTCACGATTCATTTCTTGTTTGCCGCAATCACTGTAATTCCGGAGTCTTCGACATGCATACGCTCAATCGCCAGGCGCGCCTTCTTACAATAATCTGTAATCTCCTCAGGGGTATGCCGATGACAATTGGCCGGTCGAAACCAATCGAAATTGATGTGATTCATCTCATCCAATGAATAATCCGGCCTATAATAGGACTTGCAAACTTTATAATAAAAAAGTCGCTGAAGATTATATCTTCCTTTTTCAATTCCAAGATACGGGATGCTCTCATCAACGTCAATCTCTATATTTAAATCACCAAGGGTTTTACCTAACCTGGAAAGAGGTTCCAGTGCTTTCCAGGCATCCTCATTATTCATGGGTGATATGGCATCACGAATCAGATCATCTGTGAATTCCCTTATCGGCGCCTTCTTTGAGTAGACGTAAAAAAGAAAATTGCCTCCCGGCTTGAGCCTCTTTGATAACTGGATAATAGCATTTTCAACACTATCCGTATGATGGAGCACCCCCTCCGAGAAAATAATATCGAATTGGCCATACTTCTCAGGTATAGCGCATAGATCACACTTCACAAACGTTCCGGCATAACCTTTTTCATCAAATCTTTCTTTAGCAACATGCACTGCCTCTGAAAGATCAACACCGAAATAATCATGATTCACTAAGTGCTCACCAAACAGCAACAACCCCGAGCCGCCGCTTCCGCATCCGGCATCCAATATCCTCTTACTTCCTCCGTGCTGATGTAACAGGCTATTGAGTCGTGACGGGTCACCGTCAAAATATTTTTCAAACAGCCAGCGCTTCCATTCCATCTGCATGGCAGGCGATTCGTACGTATCGCGTTTCTTCCACTTGAAACCGAATGTTTCTTCTGTTTGCCGTTGGGATTCAGATATTCCCTTCATAATCAATTTCCATCCAAACATTTAAAGGTTATTGACAAGCCATGACTCTATACTCAGCAGCGACCAGATCAACAATCTCCTGTTCCGCTCACCTTTCAGATGCTGTACAACCAGTTGTGACAGGGGCCCCCTATCTAGAAATTCGTAAATGCGGGCCTTGTCATTCAGCAGTATACGCCGCACAAAATCAATGCTCTCCCCCTTGAACCAACTCGCATCCGGTGAGGAGAACCCTTGCTTCTCAGCCGTGACAATATCCATAGGGACATAGCGCGACATCATGTCACGAAGAATCTGCTTACCATCGTTGGTGCGTTGGAAATAGATCTTCTGCTTTCCTCCAGGCACATTTTCATTAACCCTGAACACCTCTTGCAAATTATTGAGCTTCAGATGAACAGGACATCCCAAGGCAAACTCCACCAGGTCGTTATCCATAAAGGGTACCCGGTTCTCGAGGCCGTGCGCCATGGAAAGCTTGTCTTCCACCACAAACAAACCGTGCAGAAAGGTCTTGGCCTCAAAATAGAGTGAGTGGTTGATGTAATCTTCAGGGCGATTGAGTTCATTGTCGTGGCTGGCAAACACATCGCGGAAAATGTCACGGGTCCAGACGTCTTTCACTTCCGGCCAGACCGGGGCAAACATCTGTTTCAGATGCCGATTATCCACAAGCCGCTGCCAGTAGCGGTAGTAGTGATCAATGTACTCCTCGAAGTTTTGTGCCTTTGCAGCGCGGTAGTACCGCCAGGGGTAGCCACCGAAGAGTTCATCTCCACCGCTACCGGCAAGCACAACCGTCACGAACTTACTTGCAAGCTTGGCTGCGTAGTAGTTGGGATAGCTCTGCCCGACCCTGGGCTCCTCGAGGTGATACGCCACTGCCGGCAAGCAGCGTTCCATATCACCGGCCTTCAAAACCATCTCATAGTGTTCGGTCTTGAACCTGGCCGACATGGCCTCGGACTTGACGCGCTCATCGAAACCAAGCTCAATGCCGGAGGCGGAGCTTACATCAAAACCGACCGTGAACGTCTTCAGGTCTGGAAAGTTCCGCGCAGCTATGGCGGTGATGGCGCCGCTGTCCATACCGCCGCTGAGATAAGAACCCAACTCGACATCGCTAACCAGTTGTCGATTGACGGCCTGCCGGAAGAGACGGTCGAGTTCCTCGAGGTACTCTTCTTTTGCGGCGGGTTGACCAGGCTCTCTGAAGCGATAATCCCAGAAAGAAGCACGGCGCAGGGCAAAAGGCGTAAGGCGTAAGGTCAGATGATGACCGGGAGGGAGAATCCGGATGTCTTCCAGCAGCGTCTGATCGGTGAAGATATTCTGAAAAGTGAAGTACTCCAGTAAGGCCGGCTTGTTGAGTGTACGCTTGAAATCGGGTTGTTCCAGGATCGCTTTTTGCTCTGAACCAAAAGCGAAAGTATTGCCCTGTCGGCTGTAGTAGAGCGGTTTAATCCCATAGCGGTCCCGGGCCAGCAAGAGCGTTTTTTCCTTGCGGTCCCAAAAGGCCAGGGCAAACATGCCGTTGAAATAATCAAGGGCCTTGTTACCCCAATGCGCCAATGCATAAAGAACCACCTCGCTGTCTGTTTTCGAACGAAACCAATAGCCTTCAGCTTCCAGGTCGGCCCGCAGTTCCCGATAATTATAAACTTCACCGTTGTAACTGAGGACATGGCGATGATCCGCGCTGACCATCGGTTGATGACCGGCCGGCGACAGATCGATAATCGCCAGACGCCGATGACCCAGTCCCACGTTATCTTCTATCCAGTGGCCCTCTCCATCGGGGCCCCGATGGGCGATGACGTCGGTCATCTTCTGCAAGATGACCGGAGAAACGGCGGCGCCGTCAAGATTTATCAGACCTGCAAGTCCACACATGGTGATTAATTCCCAAGAAATTATTTGCGTATAGAGAAATCTGCATATCGACATTTGCAAAAGCGTTCGGATTATGAGGATAAAATCAGAACGCTATGTCTCTCAACCTTTCAACTACATAGCAATAGTCGTCTTTCATCATTCGGTTGTGCAGGGGGATAGCCATCGTATGTTGGTGGCAATCTCTCGCCACGGGGTAGTCGTCAGGGTGGATGCCGTATTTTTCCTTATAGATATTCAGCATATGAACTGCATGAGTACCGGGTCGTGTTGAGATACCGTCCTCCTGTAATGTCGCCATTATTTTGTTTCTTGGCATGGGCGCCTTTTCCGGATCGACGTAGGTAACGAATGATTGCCAACCGTGACGACCATTCTCCGGTTCATGCGGCAACTGCAGCCAGGGAATATCCGCTAACTGTTCCCGATACCATTGAGCCCACCCGGCCCGCTCATCGATACAGGTATCGAGCCTGGAAAGCTGGACAGTTCCCACTGCTCCCTGCAGATCGGTCATGCGGTAATTATAGCCCAACCGGTCAAAATCCGGAAGGATATAAGGTTTCGGGCCATGGTGACGCTGTTCTTCCGACAGGGTCGCACCGTGATTGCGCATCCGGTTCATGCGTTCGGCCAATTCATCATCACCGGTTGTCACCATGCCGCCCTCACCCGTGGTAACGGATTTACGCGGATGGAAAGAGAAAGCAGCTACATCGCCCAATGTACCCGCCCATGAACCTTTATAATTGGCGCCAACAGCACATGCTGCATCCTCGATAATCCTGACCCGCCCGGGTATTGCTTCTCTTACGGCATCGATATCAGCACAAAGGCCAAATAAATGCACCGGGATAATCGCCCTGGTTTTGTCCGTCACCCTGGCGGCAATTTGCGCCGGATCCATGTTGTAGGTATCACGCCGCACATCGACAAATACCGGTGTAGCGCCACAATACAGCACGACATTGGCTGTTGCGATCCAGGTGAAAGCAGGAACGATAACCTCGTCTCCCGGTCCGACAGCCATCGCAGCAAGGGCAAGATGCAAGCCTGTGGTGCAGGATGACACGGCCAGGGCATGCCTGACTTCATGCCGCCGGGCGAAATGTTGCTCAAATTCGCTCACCTTGGGACCTTGTGTCAACCAGCCGGAGAGGATGGGCTCTTTAACCGCCTGCCATTCATCTTCACCTGTGACCGGAAGAGCAATCTGAATGGTGCGTTTTTCCATTAGTCCGGACCTGCCTTCCTGCGACGGGCCGCAACTTCCGCTTTATGGTTGGCCCGCCAGTCAATAAGGCGCTGCAGGCCTTCGCGCAGATCTACCGTTGCGGTAAAGCCGATCTCTGCGCTTGCCTTTTGGGGATCGCCAATTCGGTTCCTGACCAGGGTCGCCTCGCTGCGGGGAGCGTAATGGATAGGCTTGTCGCAACCGGTTAGTTCGACCAGGAGTTCGGCCAGTTCCTTCAGGGATGTCCGAATCCCGGTGCCGACATTGTAGTGGGTATCGGTGGAATCCGCCTTCATGGCGCAGACGTTGGCAAGCCCACAGTCTTCCGCGGCGACGAAATCAAACGCTTCGGAGCCGTCACCCAGGATGGTTGGACTCTCGCCGCGATCAATGGCGTCAAGCATTTTCATAATCACGGCGATGTAGGCGCCATGGTAATCCTGGCGTGGGCCGTAGACGTTCATGTAGCGCAGGCCAACGTAGTCGAGTCCATAGCGGTGATGGAATGCGCGCAGCATGGCCTCGCCGGCGATCTTTGTGGCGCCGTAAAAGTTCTTGTTGTTGAAAGGATGATCCTCGTCCATCGGCTCACGCACGGCGTCGCCATAGACGGAGGCGGAGGAGGAGTATACCAGGCGCTTTACGCCCCTGGCGACGCAGGCCTCCATGACATTGAAGGCGCCGCGTATATTCACATCGAATGCGCTGCGCGGGTAATCATGGCATTGCAGCAGCCAAAGCGCCGCGAAATGAAACACACCGTCCGCACCTTCAAAAGCGGATTGCAGGATGTCGGTTTGCAGGATGTCGCCGCCGACATCGTAGATTGTAACGCGGGGATCACCTAGGGCGCTGTGCAGATTCTCCCGGCTGCCACGGACGAAATTATCATAAATGAGGATTTCCCGGACATCTTCGTTCAGAAGATGATCTGCGGCGTGTGAGCCGATCAGGCCGGCGCCGCCGACAAGTACAAGTTTTGTTCCTTGCAGGTTCATATGTAAGCTCTCTATGTAACGGACCGTACCAGCAGAGATATTTCTTTCGTCCTTGCACTATACGTGTGATGACTTCTTACGTATTCATATGCACGATCAACAATATTTTTCCTGTATTCAACGTCTGTAAATTTCCTTATCACCGTAACAGCATTTGAAAAATCCGGCTCCATGGCGATGTAATGTTCATCCGGCATTAGAATATCATTATATTTTCCACGGATCAGTATCTGGCATGTCTTTGTTCCAATTGCATCGAAATGCCTGGAAGATATACACTTGGCATATACGGGCGCGTTATCTCTATTCCTATAGAATCTTTGAATCAGCTCCTCCTCATGAAGACCATTATATAATGATAATGACTTTTTAACACCATAATATAATGACTTATTTGATTTGGCTATCGGCCACAACAAAGCAAGAATCCATAACGGGATATGGCTTCTAATTTTCATCATAACAGCATATCTTTTTGAAGATATTTTTGACAATGCCCACTCTCTAACTTCAGTGACGATGGAATCATCAAGATCAAGGTACCAGGATCCGGATTCATTTGCGATTGTTCCTTTACATTTATTTAAAAACCCGGCCCATCCTCTACGATGTAACTTATGCTCAGGCCCTACCTTTATATCTGTAACAAGTCTGTTTGTTAATTCGCTTTCCAGAAAGAAATTGAACAGACTGTTTCTCTCATTATCACCTAACATAAAATATTTTTCCGACCGAACGCCAATATCAATTGGTCGATCCTCCAAAGAGCGCTCAGGTGTAAAAACACCCGGGTTTAATGCATGAGGAATTGCAATCACCCTTTCGCGCACACAATCACCAAATAGAAATTCACCCGCTTCCAACAGGCATTGCGTTGCTACAAAATCCGGCTCAATGTGATTAAAAAGGGCCCTCTTTTCTCGTATTCCACCAACAGGCCTGTTATATTCATTGCCCACAAAAGAGAGAAGAACCCCCTTCCTGTCACGAAGATTTCCGACAAATGGCTCTATATACTTGGTCGTATCAGCGTTAGTGGAATGATGCAGTACAATGCACTCCGATTCTGATATTTTCCTTTTGATATGATGAGCACCATGTATTTTCAACAGATTGACGGGGGTCGTATGGAATTCGTCTTCATTTACAAAAGCATCTATCCAATCATCATAATATGACACATTGTCTGCATACTTTGCATACAAAACAAGAACATTAATTTTTGATTCTATCACCTCGAACCTCTCCCTCCCTCCCCTCCTTTTCAAGGAGGGGCGCCCGAAGGGCGGGGTGGTTGCTGATTCCGGCTAAAATGCTGTCTGATCTGCGCCAACAGGCCTTCCGGATGATTACAAACCACCTGATTTTCAAGACGAAGCACTAAAATACCAGCCTGATGCAAAAACAGGTCTTTCTAAAAACTCCCCTCCTTTTCAAGGAGGGGCGCCCGAAGGGCGGGGTGGTTATCCCAAATCCACCGCCTGAATGTTTTGTTGGGAGCACATAAATTGTCCGGTCTTCCCTTGCCTGTATTAAAGTGCCTCCCAGGTCATCCACAGCGTCTTGATGTGAGAATGGCGCCACAAGATAATCCGTCGAAACATCAAGTGCGATGAGACTTTTGCGTAACACCCCTTTTATTTGGTTACCGGTCTGCTTGTAATGCATTTTTCATAAAAACAAAGATGATTGATAAAAACAACCCGATCAAAAAAGCAAACGCAATATTACGAGCCTTCTTTGGTTTGACGGGTATAGGGTCAGCTACAGGCGCTTGCAATATTTCGATGTCTTGTACATTGTTTATGGCGGCTTGTTTTCGATTACGTTCGTCCTTTAGAGCCACTATGGTTGAATCAATGTCTCGCAGATTTGCTACTTCACCACTCCGGCTAACCTGGTGTCTATGAATAGCTTCCTTTAGATCATCTATCACAGCCATATTTTGTGTTATATTGAAGTTACTCCTGTTCAATTCCTCATTTCCATTGGACTGAATGATTGCTTTTTCCTCAGATAATCTCTTGTTATGCTGAATCAGTGTTTTCAAGTCATCAGACAGTTCTTCGATTCGGGCTTCGGATTGGCTGATATAGTTTTGGCCTCTCTGAACTTCTATCTCCTTTTGCTTTATTTGATTTTGTAATATTTCAATTTCTCTCCGGAAGCTTGCTTTATAGAGATCGCTTTTATGGCGGTATTCCTCCTTTAATAATTGCGACAACGCAATCAGAATTTTAGTCGCCACTTCTTTGCTTGTGTAATCCGTGCTGACTTTTAACAAATCGGTGTTATCGGTATATTCTACGGCATAAGAGATGTCTGCGGCTTTCACCCCTGGAGCATCTTTCGACAGTATCTTCTCTATTTCTGAATCGAAAGAACCGAACTGAATGGCGGCCATTATATTTTCGGGCGAGTCGATGTATATTGTTTTCTGATTGGTTGCATCAACCCCCAGAATCCCGGGCGTTACAACCATGCTGGCGCGGTATATGTCCGGGCAGATTAGATTCATGCCGATCCCGAGCAAAACCGCTATGACCGTTCCCACCACAATATTCGTTTTATTGTCCCAAGTGACTTTAATAAAGTCTCTAATATCAATCTTGTCATCGTGTAGATTTTGGCGAGTATCATTCATATGCGTCAATTCTCCATGGGATTACGGGTTCATGTTGATTACCAAAACAGCAGAACGACGGGTTCGTTAGCTTGGTTTTATTGTATTCTAACGGGTCGTCAGACCTGAAAGCGACAACCCGGCCTCCGGAAAGCTCCACAAGCAAATGCCCCGCGGCCGTATCCCACTCCATGGTGGGGCCGAAACGGGGATAGATGTCGGCGCTTCCCTCGGCCACGAGGCAGAACTTCAGGGAGCTGCCCGCGGGGGTGATTTCGACCGATTCGTATGCCGATTGTAAAAAGTCAACGTATTGATCAAATTCTTTGGAGCCATGGGAGCGGCTGCCGACAACGCGGATCGTGTTCGCTGATGAGTCTCCGGGTAACGGCAACTGTTGCGCCACATTGAGCAAGGTTGTAAAAGACCGGTTCGGGTTCAGCAAGTGACAGTTTTCTATTTTAAATGCGCCCGTGCGCTCTAAACCAAAATAGAGTTGATCCAGGCAAGGAAGGTAGATTACGCCCATCAGGGGATTGCCCTTTTCAATAAGGGCGATATTGACGGTAAACTCGCCATTGCGCCTGATAAATTCCTTTGTGCCGTCCAGCGGGTCCACCAGCCAAAAGCATTTCCATTGACAGCGCTCCTCGTAGGGGATCACTCCACCCTCTTCACTTAAAATGGGAAAATCCGGCGTCTCTTTACGTAATTTATTCTCAATGATTGCGTGAGCAGCCCGATCGGCTTCGGTTACGGGCGACCGGTCACCTTTATATTGAACCCTTACGGGCTGATCGTACATCTTCAAAATCGCTTTTCCTGCGTCAACCGCAGCGCAAACAGCCGCCGTCAGTGCATTCTGATATGGATTCATTTAATGTATCCGGCCCTTTCCAGGTAAAGCATGATATCCTGAACCGCCTCATCGGGTGTCAGATCGGTAGTGTCAATCATGATTTCAGGCATTTCAGGAGATTCATACGGATCGTCCACCCCTGTGAAACCCTTGATTTTACCGGCCCGGGCCTTGGCGTAGAGTCCTTTGCGGTCGCGCGCTTCACACACTTCGATGGGTGTGTTGACATGGACTTCGATAAAACCGCCATACTGTTCGATCTGTTCCCGAATGGCCCGGCGAGTGGCGGCATAGGGCGCAATGGGCGCACAGATGGCAATACCGCGATTTTTAGTAATCTCACCAGCCACAAAACCAATCCGGCGGACGTTGAGATCTCGATGGGCTTTTGAAAACCCCAGCTCGCTGGAGAGATTCCGCCGCACAATATCACCATCCAGGAGTGTTACCGGTCGGCCGCCCATCTCAAGAAAACGGGCATGGAGCACTTTGGCAATGGTCGATTTCCCCGCACCGGACAACCCCGTACAAAAAATGGTGATTCCCTGCTTATGGCGCTCCGGGCAGGCCTTGCGCATCTCTTCCACCACATCGGGAAAGGTAAACCATTTGGGGACCGGCTTGCCTTCGCGGAAACGCTGATGAAACGCCCGATCGTCACAACGGGTGATCCGTTGCCCCTCATCTTTTTCCTTGACCGCGATAAAAGTGTCATCCGACCTGGAGTAAACCAGTTCATCTAACGGAACAATCCCGATACCCAGGTCCGTTTCATGCGCCAAGGCCAACTCTACCGCCTCACCCGGCTCATAGAAATAATCATTGGAACAACCGTTTCCCCCGGGATCGGCATGCCGCCGGCCCACCGCAAAATGGGTGCAACCGAAATTCCTGCGAACAATGGCATGCAGCAGCGCCTCCCTGGGACCGGCCAAATAGCGGCTCATGGGCAGCAAGCTGAGCATCATCGTGTGGGGCGGATATTTCCGGGTCAGACGCAAATAGCAGCGAACCCGGGTGTACGCATCAATCTCTCCGGGCCGAACCTGTTCCACCACCGGATGCAAAAGGAGACTGGCCCTGGCTTTCTCCATGGCCTGCAAGGTTGCTTCATATTGCAGCCGATGAAGTGGATTATGGGTGTGAAAACCGACAATCCGGCGCCAGCCCAGTTTACTGAATACCCGTCGCAACTCTTTGGGAGTATGGCGTTGTCGTCGAAAGGCAAAACCGATGGGGTGTTGGATTCCTTCTATCATACCGCCTGCATAGTACTCTTTGCCACGATGATGCCACTTGGCCACACCCGGATGGATGATGTCGGTGGTTCCAAATAACCGGGCGGCTTCCCGTTCCTTATCCACAGGCCAGATGTCGGTCACATGGAGCACCGCAAGAATGAATCCTTCAGGATCAAGCAGCGCAAGTTTCTCGGAGGCATTCAGTTTTTCGGCTGTTTTTGCTTTAATACCCAAGCAGATAGGGATCGGCCACAAGGTGCCGTCAGCCAAGCGCATGTTATCCAGCACAGACTGATAGTCCGCCTGTTCCATAAAACCCGTAAGTGGTGAGAACCCGCCATTCATTAACAGCGTTAATTCCGATATCTGCCGGGGATGTAACGTGACGCCGGGCCAGTGGATCGATTTCTTTTTTAATGTTTCGGCCCGGCCCGGTGAAACCACCAGGTCATTCAACGGGCCGCCGTATGCCTCATAAGGCTTCGCCGCCATTTGTTCCTCTCATGATGTGTACGTCCGCCACATCGAATGAATCACTGTCTCGAGGTCGGAATGTCGGGTTTGAAAACCCAATCTTGTTTTGGCCAGTTGGGGCGCCGCGACTAAAGTCGCCGGGTCGCCGGGTCGCCGGGGGCCTCGTTCCATGGGGATTTTGACACCGGTCACATCGCAGGCCCGCTGATACACCTCTTTAACTGAATACCCACGCCCGGCGCCAAGATTCACGGAAATGCTTTTTTCGTATTCTGTAAGATATGTCAGGGCTTGAAGGTGGCCTCGGGCCAAGTCATTGACATGAATATAATCGCGAACGCATGTTCCATCCGGGGTGTCGTAATCATCCCCAAAGATCACTATCTTTTTCCGCATACCGCCGGCGGCCTCCATCAAAACGGGCAAAAGGTTTTCCGGATTCTGTTCCAGGCCGGTCACCATCCCGTCCACATCATAGCCTGCGGCGTTAAAATAACGGAGTGCGGCAAAACGAAATCCGCGCAACTTTTCATACCAGCAAAGAAGCCGTTCAATTTCAAGCTTGGTAAACCCGTAAAAACTATCGGGCGTCAAAGGGTGATCTTCATCCATCGGGAGGTACCGTGGCGTACCATACACAGCGGCTGAAGAAGAGAAAATGACTTTATCAATACCTGCCCCGGACATGGTATTGATGATATTGATCGTCCCTGACAAGTTATTTGTTGCATATTTTTCAGGCTTTCGCATGGATTCTCCGGCCGCTTTATGAGCGGCAAAATGGAATACGGCATCCATGTCGCTTGTCATTACTTGAGACAACGCTGCGGTATCCAGAATATCCCCATAGACAAATTGCGCTTCGTGAAAAAGATTTTCCCGTAATCCGGTTGAAAGGTTGTCAAAGACAACCACCTTGTGTCCGGTCTGAAGCAATTCTTTTACCACATGGGCGCCGATGTAGCCGGCCCCGCCGATGACCAGCAACTTCATTAGAGGACATCCGCAAATTGTGGTTTCAATTTTTGAAATACCAATGCGCCCAATACAAAAAGGCTGGATGAAAAAAACCAGAACCAAAGGGTTTGGTAAGGATGACGCCAAAACCCGATGCCGTAAAGAAACGACTCCCGGTAGCCCTGGACAATATAAAAAACCGGGTTGAGTTTAAAAAAGAAGTGCAGCGTTTCCGGCATAATGCTGATATCCCAAAAAATCGGCGTCGCCCAGAATCCGACCTGTATGATAACCCCGACAATTTGCGCCACATCCCGTAGAAAAACGTTCAACGCTGACACCAGCCAGGCCGCACCCAACGCCAAAAAAGCCAAACAGGACAGGTAGTATAAAAATTGCAGGTAATATTCGGTAAAGGGGATATGGTTTACGAAAATGAGTATCAACAGCATCAATAGAAATATGGCGTGACGAATAAATGCGGAAACGATCTTCACTACCGGAAGGATCTGGGAATGAAAGACCGTTTTTTTGATCAGGTGGGCATTGGCCACCAGGATACCCGCGGAACCGGTGACAATTTCCGAAAAGGCAAACCAGGGCGCCATACCCGCTGTCAGCCAAACCACAAACGGGACGTTTGCAGTGGGTTTCACCCTGAAGCCCAGGCTAAAAACCATCCACAATACGGTGATCAGCACCAGGGGCTGAATAAAGGCCCAGATAAACCCCAACAGGGAACCGATATATTGTGTGGCCACTTCCCTTCTGGCCATGGCTGCAATCAGGTGCTTTTGTAAAAAGAGAAGCCGGATAAAATAGTAAAAGCTTTTGAACATCTATTGGGTGGTATCCTTTCTGGAAACAATGATTTCCCTCAGCATCTTCTCAAGGCTCTCTTCCCATGGCGGCCTGACAACGCCAAAGGCTTGTTCAATCTTACGGCAATCCAGAATGGAATTGGCCGGCCTTTTGGCGGGGGTTGGATAGGCGGATGTGGGAATCGGCTCAACCGTCCTGATTGGTAACGGCGTCATTGGGCGAGCCAGATCGAAGATTTTTTTGGCAAACCCGTACCAGGAAGTTTGCCCCAGGTTGCAATAATGGTATGTCCCCCATTCCAGGGGGCTTTCATTTTGATACCGATCTACGATGGAAATGATCGCACCGGCCAGATCGGCGGCAAAGGTTGGCGAACCAACCTGATCATCAACCACACTGAGGTTCTCTTTCCCGGCGCCCAACCGCAGCATGGTTTTGACAAAATTGCGCCCATGCACGCCGCACAACCAGGCTGTCCGGATAATGATATGGCAGGGATGGGCGGCAATCTCTCTTTCACCCAAAGCCTTGCTGCGCCCATAAACGCCCAACGGGGCAATTGGGTCGGTCTCCTTGTAGGGCCTATGTAACGTCCCGTCAAACACATAGTCCGTGGAAACATGAATGAGCGGTGCTTTGGAATCGCACATCTTTACCAGGTGCGCCGGGCCCTGTTGATTAACGGCAAAGGCCGTCGCCACATCCGATTCCGCATTATCCACCGCGGTATAGGCGCTGGCGTTGATAGTGAGATCCGGATCAAACGAGTCGAACAATGCGCGGATGTGGTCAGAGTCGGTAATATTACATTCGGGCAGATCAACCCCTTTGACAGTCTCATCCCGCCGGGCAAACTGCCGCATTAGTTCCCAGCCCAATTGCCCATTCTTACCAATAATAAGGATTTTCATGTAACTTTGCTTTTGTTCACTTCACTTCAATTTACGAGACCTGGAAAAACAACTCCTGCATCGATTTCTGCCCAATGATATTCTGAAGATATTGCCCATACCCTGTTTTTTCCATCGGCTTGGCTAACCGGGCCACCTGATCGGCGTTTATATAATTGAGCATATAGGCAATCTCTTCGATGCAGGCGACCTTCAACCCCTGGCGATGTTCAATGGCTTCAATAAAGTCAGAGGCCTGCATCAAACTTTGGTGGGTGCCGGTGTCAAGCCAGGCGATTCCCCGCCCCATTTTTTCCACAAAAAGCTGTTTCCGGTTAAGATAGTGAATATTTACATCGGTGATTTCCAATTCACCACGTGGTGAGGGTTGTAAGCCTTCGGCAATATCCACCACCTGGTTGTCATAAAAATAGAGTCCGGTCACCGCCCAGTTTGAGGCCGAAATTTCCGGTTTCTCCACCAACGAAATTGCTCTGCCGCTATCGTCAAAAGAGACAATGCCGTAGCGTTCGGGGTCATTGACCCAGTAACCGAAAACCGTGGCGCCCTCTTTCGCCAAGGCGGCGGAGCGCACTTTTTCGGTTACACCGTGTCCATAAAAAATATTATCCCCTAAAATCAGGCAAACGGATTCATTGCCCACAAATTCCTTGCCGATGATAAAGGCCTGGGCCAACCCTTCGGGCCGTGGTTGTTCGGCATAGGAAAATGAGAGACCCCACTGGCTGCCGTCTTTTAATAACTGCCGAAACAGCGGCAGATCCTGCGGGGTGGAAATAATCAGGATATCACGAATTCCCGCCAACATTAATACCGACAAGGGATAGTAAATCATCGGCTTGTCGTATATGGGAAGAAGCTGCTTACTCACCACCCGGGTGATGGGATAGAGCCGTGTGCCGGAACCACCGGCTAAAATGATACCTTTCATCTGTTTGCTCCGAAAAGAGGTAAATTCGTTCAGGATTCATGCAGATGCGTCAACGCCGGTTTACCAACGGGATAGACGTTAAATCCCATATCAAAAAGTGCTTTATGGTCCAGGATATTGCGGCCGTCAAAAATAAAGGCCGGCTTGACCATACGCTTATAAATTTTTTGATAGTCAAGCGCCCTGTACTGACGCCACTCGGTCATCACCGCAATCGCATGGCACCCCTCGGCGGCCTCGTAGGGGCCTCGTTCAAATTCAACCGCATCACCAAAGCCCGCCAAATCGATTTTGGCGTTAGGCAACGCCTTGGGGTCGGTCACCACCACCCTGGCCTGTTCATCGATAAGCCTTCGTGCGATATAGAAGGCGGCGCTCTCACGGGTATCTCCCGTATCGGCTTTAAAGGCAAATCCAAACAGGCAAATCCGTTTGCCGGCCAGGGTATTGAACATGGCCTGAAGCATGTTGGTCACAAAGCGCTCTTTTTGGTACTCGTTGATACGAACAACACCCTGCCAATAGTCAGCCACTTCTTCCAGGCCATAGGTCTGACACATATAGACCAGGTTGAGGATATCCTTTTTGAAACAGGAGCCGCCAAAACCAATGCCGGCCTTCAAAAATTTATCGCCGATGCGATGATCCATCCCCACCGCCTTCGCCACCCGGTCCACATCGGCGCCTGTTTTTTCGCAAAAGGCCGAGATTGAATTGATGGTGGATATACGTTGGGATAAAAACAGGTTGGAGACCAGTTTTGAAAGCTCACTGCTCCATACATCGGATACCAGAATTTTTTCTTCGGGCACCCAATTGCGGTAGATATCCACAATCTCTTGCCTGGCAGCCAAACCGGACTCGGTGAGCCGTGACCCCACCAGAACGCGATCCGGCTCTGAAAGATCCTGAATCGCTGTCCCTTCAGCTAAAAATTCGGGGTTGGAGAGCACATCAAAATGAAGACCGTCCGGGCCGAAGTTTAATATTCGTTCCATGGCCAGAGCTGTTTTAACGGGCAATGTACTTTTTTCCACAATAATTTTAGGCTGATCCGAACAGGTTAGAATCTGCCGGGCGGTTTTCTCCCAATATTGCAAATCTGCGGCCATCCCGGCCCCTACACCAAACATCTTGGTCGGGGTGTTGACGCTCACAAAGATGATATCGGCTTCGTGAATGTTCTTTTCAGTCTCCATACTGAAAAAAAGATTTTTACCACGCACGGATGTAACCACCTCATCCAGTCCCGGCTCATAGATCGGCAGCCGGTCTGAATTCCATTCGGCAATTCGTTCGGCATTACTGTCGACCAATGTCACCTTGTATTGCGGGCACTTCAGGGCGATCACAGCCATGGTGGGGCCGCCGACATAACCGGCCCCGATGCACAAAATCCTTTTTGTAAATTGCGATATGCTCATGATTTCAACGATTCCATCATTATTTGACAAATCTGTTTTTGATCGGCCCTGGACAAATAAGGATGCATCGGCAAACTGAAAATACGCTTGCTAATGGTTTCGCTTACGGGAAAATCACCATCACGATATTGCAGGTGTCCAAAAGTGCCCTGGCGATGCAACGGGATGGGGTAGTACACCGCCGTCGGCGCTCCTGCCGCCTGGAGCGCATGACGCAAATGATCCCGCATGACCTCGCCGGTCGCCTGCAGTGAGTATTGCGACCAGACCGTCCGGTATTGATCGGGAATTTGGGGACGCGTCAAGGCGTTATGGAGTGGCGCCAACATCTCTGAGTAGCGTGAAGCGGCTTCGTGACGCAATGTCAGTTCTTCTTCAAAAAGTTCCAGCTTGGCCAGTAACACCGCTGCCTGAAATGCGTCCAAACGACCGTTAACCCCCAAACGAACGTGTTCGTAACGCCCCGTTCCTTCGCCGTGGACCCGGATGGAGTGAATGTTGGCGGCCAGTTTGTCATTGCTGGTAAAACACATCCCGCCATCGCCATAGGCGCCCAGGGGTTTGGCCGGAAAAAACGAAGTGCAGGCAATATCACCCAAACTGCCGCTCTTTTGATTTTTATACTCAGCACCAAAGGATTGGGCTGCATCTTCAATCACCCATAGATCATCGGCCTGTGCAATTTTGTTGATTTCATCATAATCGGCCGGCAAACCAAACAGATTTACCGTGATGACAGTTTTGGGAGTCAGCCTTGAAGCGCCTGACGGTAGCGGATGGATGTCGGGATTATTGGCTTTCAGCGCTTCTATGGCGTTCTTCAATTGCCGGGGATGAATGTTGTAGGTCCGGGGATCGATATCCACAAAAACCGGGGTGGCGCCCACCAACCCAATGGCGCCGCCGGTGGCGATAAAGGTAAACGGTGTGGTAAATACGGCATCTCCAGGTCCTACATCCAATGCCATTAACGCCATCTGCAGGGCATCGGTACCCGATGCACACCCGATGGCATGATCCACCCGACAATATCTTGCCAGCTTGTTTTCAAGTTGTTCCACTTCAGGGCCCAATACATATTGGCCGTGATCCAGTACCTGTTTCAGGTTTGCCTCAATTTGTCTGCGGATACGTTTCTGTTGGGTTTGTAAGTCAACGAATTGCATTGGGCTGCTTTCATCAGTTCAGGTTCTACCGTTAGTGGATATCAATGGGGACTATCCTGGACCCCGGTATCCCTTGTTCAATTAACTTGGTCCGGATCCGTTTGCGCGAGGCGATGGCCGTAATAATGATAGAATCGTAGAGCAACTGCGTAACTTGCGCAGGTGATTCCACAGGCATCCCCATAAACTGTTCGCCCGCCTTTACATCATCCACCATGGCCACCATTTTCATGGGTGTTTCCTGCAATGAGATGTAGGCGATTTCGGCAAAATGGCCGATGCCGTAAAAAACGACCCGACGGATGTTCTGCCGGGCCAGACCTTCAAATATTTCTCTAATCTTCGTCCGGGCATCTTTGTAAAATTGATACGAGTAGTGAATATACTGGTAGGTCAGTTTGGTTTTTTGGGCGACACCCATAGGTGTTAAAATGTACTTTACCCGATTTCTGGGGATCGTTGTGATCTTAAAATAGCCCTTCCGGGCCAGGCGCTTCACAAAAGAGTTGACCAGCCCCAACGAAACATTGAGCTGCTTGGCTAAATAGCGCTGGCTGGGAGAATGATTCCGTTCAATCTCTTCCAGCAGCCGTAATGTGCGTAACTGGTTGGTATCCAAGAAACTTAGGCAGGTTGAGAGACCTTTGCAGGACAGGACATCTGTTTTTGTTCCCGTTCAAGGAAGGCGAAAAATGGAACCGGATGAATATATTGAATATTTCGAGGATCACATTTTGAGCCGAACACCGAAATCGGGCCAAAAGGGGTGTTATGCAAAGATCTCAAAGTGATAGCTCCGCTTGGCAGGTTACAAGCACAATTGCCCTGCCTCGAAGGGGACGTTGGTTTATAAAAAACCTTGCCGGACAGCCCTGAAATAAATGTTCACCTATTGAACATCTTTTTCAATAGAATGTCAAGTGTTTTTTTGGGGTGTAAGCTCAAGGCATTGCGGGGTATTTTACCTGAAAGAGACCTTTGCCAACTGCAAATCGTGGCTCCTGATTCAGATCCACCAAAGGCGCCGGTGTCATTTTGCCGCCATTCACCATTGCTTTCAGGTCAAATTGGGCCCGGCCTTTTTATGAGGCCGGGATGGCGCTTATTTCGACCTGCGAACTGTCCGGGAAGATTTTCACTTAAGCACATAAACAACTTGACACCAGTGGAATATTTGACCACAAATTCACCTGGAGTCTCTACCTTTTAAGTGGTACTAACTTGGGAAGGGGTACAACACACATGGATCCTCTCGGTAAACGCCGGTTACACAGTTATATGAGTACTCGCCATCTGTCATTTTGTTTTGTTACTGTTCTATTTACAGTAGGTACTGCAGGTGTGTTTTGGGGTGCGTTTCGCTTTGATGAGTTGTATTTTTCAAATCAAGCCTGGAATATATATAAGTATAACGATAACCCCTTACATACCTATCTGCCGCCCTTGTTTCCTATATTGTTTTCATATGCGTTTAAAATATCTGATGGGAATTTGTTCGCCATGCTTGGGATTCGATGTTTAAATTATATCCTGGCATTGAGCATGATTGCGATGATATATTTTATTATTTGCAAAGTATTTACAATAAAAATCTATAAATTGAATCAAAGAATCATTGCGTATTGTGTTACTGCAAGCATTGTGTTTTATATATGTGGAATTAGAGGTTTTGAGTTACGACCGGAAGCTTTGGGTAATATATCATTATTGACAGGATCCGTATATATATTTTTCCATAATGTCATCGGCAGCTATAAAAAAAGAACGTTGTTACTGGCTATTTGTTTATTGTCATTATGGTTTTCTGCATTACTATCATTACGCTATTCTTTACCCTGTTTTTTTATTGGATATGCTATAGTTGTTATGCATTTTGGAAGCCGGCGCTATTTACGCACGAACAAAAAAGTAAAGCGTATTTTTCTGGCAGCTCCCATAGCAATTGTTGCTCTTGTTGCATTTACGCATATAACTCTATTTGATATCTCTGAATTATTACAGTTAATATCTGCATACGAAAACAGACAGGGGGATATGTCACTATACGACAAGCTTTTTGGGATCGGTATTGTTAAGGGAGGTAACTGGGCGTTCTTGAATTTATACAGGGTTGTTTGGGTTTTTTTGGTTTCATCATTAGGAGCAATCGTATTATTTCAAAATATAACAACTAAACAATATTTTACAGTAGCTGCAGTATTCTTAATGCTCGCTTCTTTGTTTTCTTTTTATGCGCTGTATTTTATTGAGTCGCGCCCATTTAACTATGTATTGAGTATTGAAACAATTTTATTACTAATATTGTTTTTGTATTTTTATCAACAATCCATTCATAGGATCAGTTATTTCTATGCCTTACTGTCAATCGTCATGCTGGTAGCTGTTGTATTGGGTTCCGGCGCGCGGTTGCAAAGATTCAGGAGTCCTCAAGGTTTGTTCCACAATGCAATGAGTGCGTACCATGACAGGAGTGCTTTGCAGTCTATGGATATTAAAAACTTACATGATACGCTTTTGGATAGAAATTCAATTCTATCTCAAATATATATAAGAGAGGAAATATGCGACCGCATGGATACGTATAAGGTTGTTGTAAATAATTATGATGGACATCCTGTTTGTATTAAAGATGAAGACTCACTTGATATAATGAAAAAAAACCGCAAGTTGGCTGATTTAAAACTATTACAGCAATTTAATATACGAAATTCAGAGTTGGGGTATATACGAAATTTAAAGGTAGGGTATTACTAAAAGAGCGCGCTTCTCAATGGGAGACCTTTGCATAACACCCTTTTTGGCCCAATTTCGGCGTCCGGCTCAAAATGGTATCCTCGACATATTCAATATATTCATCCGGTTACATTTTTCGCCTTCCTTGAAAAGGCCTCACGGTGATAATATATTGAAAACGAACGTTAGATTTATCTGCTGTCATAGAAACGCACTATCGTATTAACAACTCTCTCTACATCCTTATCTTTCATCTCATAATATAACGGCAAGCGTATCAGACGACCACTCAGATCGTCTGTGTGAAAAAGCTTTCCGGACGCACGCCCGTATCTTTTGCCGGCCGGGGATGAGTGTAACGGGATATAGTGAAATACAGCGGTAATATCTCTTCTCTTTAAATATTCCAGTAAATCACGTCGCTCTACCGCACTATTGGTGATAATGTAGAAAATATGACTATTGCAACTGTCATCACTGTTACTCAAAGGGAGCCTGATGCCTGTTCGCCCAACGAACGGTTCAAGCAGGCCATAGTATCGCCGGAAAAGATTGCGCCGTTTCTTTACGATATCATCTGCTGAATTCAGTTGGGCAATCAGGAAAGCCGCAACCATGTCGCCGGGCATATAGGATGACCCAATATCCACCCACGTATATTTATCAATCTCTCCCCTGAAAAATGCGTCTCTATTTGTTCCTTTTTCCCGAATGATGTTGGCCCTTTCAAAAAATTCTTCCCTGTTTATAAGTAAAGCGCCCCCTTCGCCGCTTATTACATTTTTGGTTTCATGAAAACTAAGCGCCCCCAAATCCCCTATTGAACCAAGCGCCTTGCCCCGATAGGTAGAGAGTAGCGCTTGTGCGGCATCTTCGATAACAAACAGGTTATAATGCTTCGCAATCGCATCAATTTTATCCATTGAACAGGGAATCCCTGCATAATGCACTGGCACGACCGCCTTTGTACGCTTAGTGACGGCTCGTTCAATCTTATCCTCATCCATATTCAGCGTGTCCGGCCGAATGTCAATGAATACCGGGGTTCCACCTCTCAGAACAAACGCATTTGCAGTTGAAACAAAAGTAAATGAAGGCATAACAACTTCATCACCCGGCTGTATATTGCACAAAATGGCAGCCATCTCCAAGGCGGCGGTACAGGAGTGGGTCAGCAAGGCTTTCCGGCAAACAAGTCTTTCCTCAATCCATTTCTGGCACTGCCGTGTAAACACCCCGTCACCGGAAAGGTGACTGTATTCCCTTACGGCGCGGGAAATATTCTGCAATTCGTCTCCAATAATGAATGGTTTGTTAAAAGGGATCACGTTCGCGCGCACTCCATCATGCGGGGTGTATAAGGTGTCCGGCCCCCGAATGGGACAATAAGGTCGGCATGGGGATGCCGACCTACGAAAGTAGGGCGGCAATCCTTTGCCGCCAAACAAGGCTGGTAGAGCGGCAACCCGTTGCCGCCGATGAGGTCTGAAAGAGCAGCCCTCAATCCGGCAGGTTTGGGTTGACGAAGACATAACCATTTACCATCAAAAGGGCTACGGATGCATCCCAACGACCAAGCTCACCGGCGGGAATGGGGCGTAGCGGAATTCCCGCCCGTGTGCATACCGAGACCTTTGCATAACACCCCTTTTGGCCCGATTTCGGCGTCCGGCTCAAAATGGTATCCTCGACATATTCAATATATTCATCCGGTTACATTTTTCGCCTTCCTTGAAGGTGAACAAAAACAGATGTCCTGCAAAGGTCTCATACCATTGCCAGCATTACTCCCAAGGCGCCAATGCCTGGTGCAACAAATCAGAAACCTCCGCATGGACGATTTCATTTGGATGAGCGTCCATGGCATTCACTACCAGTTCTTTTGGATCTCTTTTTTCATACCGCCTTGACAGGTCAAGCAATATGACCCCTTTTTCAGCCAAATGACCGGATACCTTGGATGTAATATCCTTGCTTTCACTCACATTTCGCAGAGAGGGCCAAATAACAAATGCAATCCTGGCATTATTCTTCTTTGCGTAATTCACAAGAGCATCCAGTTCCTCCATATGTACGCTCCAGGCATCATCGTTGTTATAGGATCGCTTAAGATAGTTCCAGTATGAGTCCGTGAGTAAATGACCTCTATATACTCTCCAATATACCCAACTCAATAAATAGGAAGAGTCTATAAAAAGACGAATCAGCTTATTGGGATGTCTTCTCGATTTCATCAAGTGCGGTCTCCTGATGCCAACGCTTGAGGCAGCACCTTCTATATCATTTATAACATATGAAACAATTATTATATTTGGGGTTTTGTCGTGGTTTGTGAGGGCGTTGATATAGTTTTTTAGACTCCATCCGTTCTTTGCCAGAATAGTAACTGTCCATTGTTCTCCAAGTTTATTGGACAGCAGATTGGAAAACCGATTGTCGATTTTCTTAATACCGTGGCCCGCAACAAACGAATCCCCGACAACAAGGAGAATGTTATCTCTCCATTCAGGCTCATAATCTCTGTAACCATTTGAGTTTATTGGCTTCCAATGCTTCTTAAACCATTTCTTAGACGATAACGTGAACCCGAATCCATCAGATTCTATAAGGGCATATGCGAAAATTCCTTCTAATGCCAGCAAGATATAAAAAACAGAAAATAACGATACGGATAAATTGACAGCAAGAGTTCTCGCTCGGCTCTTTTTGGTCCACTTATTACGAAATGTGTAAGCAACAATAATCAGAAGTGCAGTAATTGTAAGCAGGTATCCTCCCAGAAGTAAGTAGTAGTGCTCTAGAAATAATGATTTCATTAATGATTTCATTAAAGGGTAACTCCTGACGGGACATAATCAATCGGGATGTTACATGTATGCTTGTATTTTTGATCCTGAATATAGACCAATATAATACCTGTCCTCAAAACCAGCTTGTTGCATAGCAGCAGATATCTTGTCAATATCGTAATCCACACGGTGAAGAGTTATTGTACCAGTAGTATCAATCAGGGCAAAAGCCGCACGTGGATCTCCATCGCGAGGCTGCCCTACAGATCCTGGATTGAGATATTTTATATCATTTTGTGATTGCATCTTTTGTATATGTGTATGACCAGACGCAAATGTTTTTACACCCAGGTCAGGCAAATTATCAAAGTCAAATGTATGTATATACTCATCAAGCTGGTCATTCCATCCACCATGAACAAACCAGTAGTCGTTTTTACGGTATGTTGAAATTGATTTTTCAAGCCATTTACAATTCTCAGAAGAAATAATTTTCCTTTGATAATCAAGACATATGTTCGCGCTCAATGAGCGTGAAGATCTTTCCCCGGAAAGTAAATAATGATCATGATTTCCAACTATATTTATAATATTATTTTTGCGGCATAGGTCAATGCATTCATTGAGCATACAATAGTAACCCGCAATATCTCCAAGTGAAAAAATCGATTGACAGCCTACCCGGTTAATTCTGTCTAAAGTTGCCTGTAGCGCCGGATAATTTCCATGGACATCAGAAATCAACGCTATGTTCATAGTTTATCCAATCTGCGTAATAACGAATCGCGCTGCCATACTGAATAGCAGGCGGCCGAATGTCGCGGTGTTCCAGGAAATATTGAATACTTAATTCTGCTTCGTTATACCCAAATGCTGTACGAATGGATGTAGAGGATGAGATTCTGGGATTAACTTCCAATAACAAATATTTACCCTGATGAAGCCTGAACTGAAAATTTGTTGGCCCGATTGGTTTAAATATCTTGACTAAACGGCCTATCTCACTTGCCAGTTCCGGTATGTTTTCAACGACTGCTTTTTGAGTTGCCCCGTCTCGATTCATTGTGCGCCGTAGAATAAAGGGGGGCAAACATTTCGCGCTACCAAACACAAACACACCACATGTGTATTCATTCTCATCATCACCAATCAACTCCTGTGCCATAGTTGAATCGCCCATCTTCTTTTTCCAATAATCATAATCATCCTCGCAATCTATTTGTACTATTCCTTTTGACGCATATGAATCGCGAAGTTTTAACAAAAAAGGAGTTCCAAGCTCGGACACTAGCGAAGAATAGGAACCATCAAGTCGGGTGCGAATTGCTTCAAAGCCATGTTTGCGCAAAAACAAATATGTCTTGAATTTATCTTTAGAAATACCAATAGCCCATTTACTATTAAGGACTAGTCGATCAACAATATCTGTCAGCAATCTTCTTGCATCAGATACTTTGTAGATCTCCTGCTCTGTCCCAAAAAAGACCAGGTCAATTTGGTGGCTTGTAATGATATCACATAAAAAATCCAAGTAATCAATCGAGTCGGCACGCTTAGCAGGTATAAAAGTGTCACAAAAGTATCTACCTACTGCATCTTCGTAAATATCGGTACCGACAATGCGTAACTTTCTATTAGTCTTTCTCAAGGCATTGATTATCCCGTATCCAATAATAGCCCCTACACCAGTAACCAGGATATTCAAGCGCACCATCTGATTGCCATCACTAATCTATCGTTATTTCTCACTCCAACCCGAGAGCAACTCATCCTGAAGTGAATAGTCGAAACCAGCAGGAAATGGCGCCATTTCAATTGTGAATGCAACTTCAACAAGTACCGGTCCCACATAATTTATAACTTCTGAAAGTAAATCCATCCCGTCACTCGTTGATATTCTTAAAAAACGCAGATCAAACGCTGAAGCCATCTTTTCCATATCACATGGCTGATAACCCTCAACAGTACCATAATCCCGCCCGTCTAATGCTTTAACCTGATAATCTCTAACCATACCCAAACAATAGTTATTTATAACAACAATCTTTACATCCAGATTTTCCCTCGTTATTGTCTGCAGTTCTTGTAGATTCATCATCAACCCCCCATCTCCAGTCAGACAAATTGTCTGTCGTTCAGGCGCTGCAAAATATCCACCAACACAGGCAGGCAGCGCATACCCCATTGAACCTAGTCCTCCTGAAAACATCATCCTCATATTATCTGAAAGAAAGATAGCCTGTGCTGCAACCATCTGGTGAAGACCAACATCAACATAGATCTGCACCGTTGGTAATAGAAGCTCTGATAACTTGCGAAGGAAATTTGATACCGTCAACGTTTTAGATGCAGGCAGAACCGGATATTTTATCTGTAGCTCCGCCAGTTTTTTTCTCCATGCCGCACAATGATCAAGATCAAATGACATTGAATGCATACGTCGTATGAAACAAGCGGCCGATTCATTAATTGGAAAGTAACGCTCAGAGTATGGCAACAGTTCTGCCGGGTCAATATCAACGTGTATTATCGTCTTGTCAGCAGGATAATCTTTATGAATCCCTATTTGACGTTCATCCATACGCGAACCAAGCACAATCAGGCAATCTGATGCTGAAAATGCCATATTAGCATGGCGATGTCCGTAGTCGCCGATAAAACCTATATATGACGGGTGATCATGTGGGAGGACGTCCAATGCACACAGCGATGCGACGACAGGTAGAGGATTCCTCTTTAAGTATTTATTTAGCTCATCTTTGGTTTTTTGATCACTGCATCCCCCGCCCAGCAAAAGCATCGGACGACGAGCCTTTCTTATCGCATTCATGATTTTTCCAAGCAGCGCATCCTGGATAGTGACATTTTCTGCAATTTCAGGAATGAATCTCTGTAACGATGCTGGTTCTATCTCTGCCCTTTGGATCCAGTGCGGGATGGTAATATAGACAGGGCCACGACGTCCATGAGTCGCTTGGTAGATAGCTTGCGTTAGACAGTAGCTAACATCACCGGGTGTTCTGATCATTTCCGCATACTTAGTAATTGGTCGAACTATAGAAATAATATCAGTACCCTGAAAACCATCTTGACGTAGCGGGAGCCCGCTTTTTTCAACACGACGACTAAGATCACCAGAAATAAATAGCGTCGGGATAGAGTCAAAATATGCGTTCGCAACACCCGTAATTAGATTAAGGGCGCCTGGCCCGCTAGACGCAACTGCAACACCAAGGCATCCACTTGCCTGTGCATAACCATTTGCTGCAAACGCCGCACCCTGTTCGTGATAAGTCTGGACATATCTAAGCCTACTCTGAGTTGAAATCGCATCAACAACATACGTTATATTTGCACCTTGGTAGCCGAAAACAAAACGGGTTCCAGCCTTGATAATCTCATCACATATATAGTCAGACACTCTCATTCATCACATTCATACTTACATTTAAATTAAAAACTTTCCAGTACCGCGAGCCCAAAGCCAGTGCGTCCGTATGAATTGCCGCAATATATCATGTATCTTCTATCATTCAAATCGAAAACCTTAGGATAGCAGACCATCTCCGAGTCCCAGCCTTTTTGGGAAACTGTTATGCCCACCTTGCTGTCTTTGCGAATAAATGTTTTGCCATCATTTGATTCGGCATACCCGATACGATACCTCTCGCCTCGATAAGAATACCACATCTTGTAAATATCATCCTCAAAAACAACAAACGGCGTAGTCACAACATGATCAGTTGGTGAGTTCGTTACAGAAGGCTCTTCTGCACGTACCCAACTAAAACCATCTGTCGATTCCGCATATGAAATGCAGCAGGATACGTTTGGATGTCCGTCCTTGATAATCCATGGCTTTCCCTGAGCAAAATACATTCGGAAAAATCCAGATTCAGCAATAACACATGGAACCGCACAAAGTCCGGGAAATTTGGGTGCACGATCTAGTATTGGGCCAGGATACTGGCGTAATAATCGAATATTCTTGCCGCTACCAACAGATTTGGCAACGCCTATTGCATTTCGGAAAGGTACCGTCACACCAAGATTCCACCCAAAATAATAATAATAGATCTCACTACCTGCCCTAACTATTGACGTAACATTTACACCACTGTCATCAAAATTACCAAGCTCTCCCTTGTCAATGATAGGTTCATGGTGGTTATAAGTGATTGTAAACTTGTTATCATCAGATATTACTGCATCAAGAAATGTTGGAAACCCATAATTGTTATTGTCTCTATGAGTGTAATAAACTCGAATGCTGCTGGATTGAGCATCAACAATCTCTACCACTGGAAGCATCGCATGAGTGTACTTATCACTCACAGATGGGCAATATACGTTACCAAGTTTTTTCCACTTCATAATATTAAACTCCTATCGTTGTTGACAAACAACCCAAAAGACACGCTCGGAAATACCATAATAATCGTTATCCGCGTGACCAAACGAGAAATTCTTGAAATAGGGCGAGAAATATTTCCTGATTTCATCAACCGATGTGACCCCATGCAAACGATAACCATAACGATTCCCATAAGGATCACAATTGATCACCGATGACCCATCTTTCAGATCTTCAGCTCCGTCAAAAATACCTGTCCGCCTTGCATAATAGCTCTCATAACTGGTGCCAATGTCATTTAACTGATTTACCATACACTTTCCTCACAATAAAACAGGGTCTTCCCTTTGTCTCTATGAATATCCTGGACAGATAAATCCCGATGATTCCCATAAATGAAATCACCAGGCCAAATAATCCCCAGATCGACACCATAACGGAAGTCCAGCCCTCAACGGGGCGCAACAGGAATATCCTGTTAAAGATCAGTGTGGCAGTGTATAGCATTGCCAAGCTGAAGATCGCCGCTCCCACGTAGAATATCACTCTAAGGGGTACTTCGCTGAATGAGGTGACCGCATTTATCGTATGCCTGATTTTTTTCGACAGGCTATAAGACGTTTCGCTGGACATGTGCTTGCGCACGGGTAGTTCGATTTGCTTAAAACCTGTAATTACACAGAGACAGGAGATAACCGTCTCATATTCACGATGCTGTAGCAATGCATTCACGTATCGCCGTGTCATCAGTCGCGCAGTCACTATATTGCGCGGGATGTCGATATTTGCCAGCCAGTTAAAGATCAAATAGAAGATTTCACCACTCCAGCGTTCATACCAACCACCTTTTCGGGTCTTCTGATATCCATACACAACATCTGCATTCTCTTGCACCATGGACTGTGAAAAACTGACAAGCCACTCCGGCTCTTCTTCCAGGTCGCTGTCGATGAGAAATACACGCTCCCCTGTTGCATACTCAAGTCCCGCCATCATGGCCTTGTGATGTCCAAAGTTACGCGACAGGTCTACGACAACGATATGTGAATCCTGTTCTGTAAGTCTGACGGCCAAGTCAAGACTGTGATCTGGAGATCCATCATTGACAAGTACGATCTCATAATCGTCTCCCACCAGTTTTTGGGCGCTCGTACTCGCTCGTTCATAAAACTCTTCAATGTAAGGTGCAGAACAATAAAGTGTTGCGACAACAGATAGTTTCACTTGCAAACCTCTTTCATATATCGCGGCGCCTCTTTGCCGCAATGAAACAAAAGATCCAGGATGGTAACGTTATGGTTGAAATCGCCCCAAAGTTGATTGTACTCGGGGTACCCATCGTAATCAAACCAGGTAAGGGTGATTCCCCGCCCTTCAAAAATCTTTTCATCAATATAACCTTTGGCCGCAGGACCTGAGATGTATTCTACTCCTCCGGCCTGTTCGCAAAGGCTGACCAGTCGCTCTGTCTTTCCGTCAATCAAAGTGTAATCCAATGAGGTACTGATTGTGGTGTTGATATCAAGATAATGGCAAACTGCATGAATCAAAGTCCTGTTGAGATCACTCAGGTATAAATAATCATTTTCAAGGTAAACAGGTTTAAAAACGGAAGCAATTTCTTCAAAATGAACGGCGCGGTGGTAATTTTGTACAATCCTTTTCCAGTGCTTCTTTTTCCACTCTGAACCACTAATTTCAGCCTCAAGAATGGTTTGCTTGCGTCTCCCTTTCACTTTTACCGGTACTGTAAGCCATTGAGTACCCATAGGGGTTTTTATTTTGTTTCGGTTACGCCAATCGTGGTGAGTGTATTGCATTTCATCAAACACTATGAATTCATCCGCTTTGGCAATAATATCAAAATACCCCTTCCACGGTATATAGTTAGACTGAATAATCGCTATTTTTTTCCCCATAAATTTACGATCTTCTCAATCAACAAAGGATTGACCCCTAATTACCCCTGTGACATGAATGCTGGTTCCGGGCCTATTTACATCGATTCATAGTGAGACCACATTCTTAACACCTTAACCGCCTTTTTCTCTTTAATAACCTGATAGACCAGTCGGTGCCTAATATTAATCCTGCGAGAATAGGCGCCTGCCAAGTCCCCGATCAACTTTTCATAAGGAGGCGGATTCTGAAAAGGGTTGATCTTTAATATGGCTAACAGTTCTTGGGCTTTCTGTTTCAGGCCGGCCGATGCTATTTTCCCGGCGTCTTTTTGGGCTTGTCCGGTGTAATAGATTTCCCACATCACCAATCAGGTTTCGTGTCACACGCATTCAGATCAGTCGCCAATCCTTCACGGATCGATTCACGCATACCGGGAACAGACAGGAGATAGAGGGTTTCATTGATGGCGTTCCAGTCTTCTTCCGCCAGCAATACTGCATTCCCCCTTTTTCCGGTAATTGTAATCGGTTGATGTGTCACTGCGGCCAGGTCAATCAAGCGATAGAGCTTAGCTCTGGCTTCCGTGGCATTTAATATCGTCATAATTCACCTCTGCCAACAACGTACGTCATTGCGCACCTTTGGTCAAGTTAAAAACGTTTCCAGCAGGTTGTGGTACAGAAATGTGGTGCCGACTCGCGGTATTCAATGTCCGGCGCCAGGTTTCGACTGCCATCAGGGCGCGAATCCGAAGGTATTCTGCAAAGGTCTCAAGATGATAGCTCCGCCTAGCAGGTTACAAGCACAATTGCCCTGCCTCGAAGGGGGCGTTGGTTTATAAAAAACCTTGCCGGACAGCCTGAAACAAATGTTCACCTATTGAACACTTTCTCAATAAAATGTCAAGTGTTTTTTTGGGTTTATGTTGGGAGAGCCCGCCTTGTTTTATAATGATCGATATGCTATGCTGATTCAACAGTTTAGAAACAACGATAGGGAAGGAAACAGCGTCTCATGTCGGAAAAATATCCGGAATGCCCGCTTTGCAACCCGCTCAACTGTAAAGAGTACCACAATCCCAACCTGTGCGCCCTTGCCCGGGAAGACCGGATTTGCCGCAAAAAGAAAAAAGGCAAAACCGGTTCCCGCGCGTAAAAAAAGGCCGCGGGTGGCACCGGCAACTTGTTGCCGGTGTTGCAACGCAACAAGAGGTTTCTCAACCTGGCGCTGTTATCGGCGCCCCGACCGATTGACCCAACAGATAATGACGGGCTGAACCAAACTTCCACTCTTTGGCATCATTCACCAATCCCGCTTGAACCGGATGATTGTGCATGTAGGCCAACTTCCCGTTCAGCCTGGCTTCACTGAAAACGTTGAACGCCTCGTATTTCGGCTGCCACATGGCATCCTTTACATGTAATTTCGAACAGTCGTTTTCCGGATGTATCCGATAAAAGCGTTTCAGGTGAATCAATGAGCGACGTTTCCACTGATTCATCAACACACTCAATCATCCTTCTTTTGTAAAATGAACAATAGCATGAACATGATCCGGCCTAATCACAAATCCAACACATTGTCCGGCTTGATTACGCAATTGCTCTCCAAGAAAATGGATAACAATCTGTTTGGCTTGATTGTGATCCAAAAGGCCTCTTCGCCGATAACACGAAAATGTCACAAAACAGGCATGATTTTGACCATCGAATATGTTTCGCCGCACAGGTTACCCGAACGTATTGATTTTATAGTGTTGTTCCTCTTGTTGCTTCGCAACCCAGGCAACAAGTTGCCTGGGCCACCCACCCCCAAGCTTTGTCAGCGGCACCCGGGACCCCCCCCTCAAAAAGGAGGGGTGTGGGAACAGAAATCGGTACTGGATGCAGGCAGGTGATTCATGAAACAGAAACCGGATAAAAACTCTCCTCCTTTTCAAGGAGGAGTCCCCGCCGCAGGCGGGGGAGGTGGTTTACATAATCGGTTCATCTCCCAATTAGTTGTAGTAATTATGCTGCCAATAAAAAATGGACATCGTCAGTTTGATCCTTTAACCAGAATGGTGAAACGCCAACCCTGGAAAAAGGAGACCGACGATGTCCAGCCTGAGTATAAAGCCCTATTTCCCCTTTTGTCG
>Ga0209681_1000002_pt1 | contig 93130 bp, 81 predicted proteins | sample WorMetLIZISLAND2_3_FD_187416 | JGI IMG/M metagenome (GOLD analysis project Ga0209681, IMG submission 187416) | Marine gutless worms symbiont microbial communities from Max Planck institute for Marine Microbiology, Germany - Olavius clavatus LIZARD... ... | reverse complement strand
ACCCGGGACTGATCACCCGCCCCCACGCCGACGGCCTGCTCCCCGCGGGCGATGACGACCGCGTTCGACTTGGTGTGCGCGCACACAGTCCAAGCGAAGCGGAGGGCCTGCAACTCGTCCTCGCCGGGCGCCCTTCCCGAGACCGTCCGCCACTCCACGGCGCCGTGCCGGTCGCGCTCCTGAATCAGGAGGCCGCCGTCGACCCGCCTCATGTCGAGCCCGCCGCCATCGGGGAGTGGCGCCGAGAGCACTCGCAGGCTCTTCTTCGGCGCCAACACCCTCAGGGCCGCGGCTTCGACGTCTCGGGCCACGACAACCTCAACGAACCTGGAGGCGATCGCCTCGGCCGTCGCCTCGTCGAGGGTTGCGTTGAGGGCGATCACGCCGCCGAACGCCGACAGGGGGTCGCACTCCCACGCCTTCTCAAACGAAGACGAGGCGTCGCCGGCCGCGGCGGCGCCGCAGGCGTTGGTGTGTTTCACGATGACGGCGGCGCCGGTGGGCAGGTCGGCGGCGAGCCGCCATGCGGCCTCGGCGTCCGCGTAGTTGTTGAAGGACATCTCCTTGCCCTGGCGGCGGGTGGCGGCCGCCCACCAGGGCGTCGCCCCGTCCTCCCGGAACAACGAAGCCTGCTGGTGGGGGTTCTCCCCGTATCGAAGGTCGGCCTCCTTCCTCAGGGCGATGACGCGGTCCTCCCCCAGCCATCCCGCCACGGCGGCGTCGTAGGCGGCTGTGTGAAAGAAGGCCTCGGCCGCAAGCTCGCGACGGAGCGCATCACCCAGCCCGCCGCCCTCCACGGCCGCCGCAACCGCCTCGTACCGGTCGGGCGACACCACCACACCGACCCGGCGGTGGTTCTTGGCGGCGGCCCTCGCCATGGCCGGGCCTCCGATGTCGATCATCTCGATGATGTCCGACTCGCCGGCCGATGCGTCGGCGAGGGTCTCCCGAAACGGGTAGAGATTGACCACGACCAAGTCGAACCTCTCGATCTCGTTGGCGGCGAGCTCGGCGTCGTCCTCCGCTCCGCGGGCGAGGATGGCGCCGTGAATCTTGGGGTGAAGGGTCTTGACGCGGCCGCCGAGGATCTCCGCCGCCCCGGTCGCGTCGCTGACCCGGCTCACCTCGACGCCCGCTCCCTCCAAGGCGGTGGCCGTGCCCCCCGACGAGACGATCTCGCACCCGGCGGCGACCAGGCGCCGGACGAACGGGATCAGGCCGGTCTTGTCGTGCACACTGACGAGGGCTCTCACATCCCGCTCACCTTCCGCCCCTCGACCGAGAGCTCGCCCCGCACGAAGGCTCGGACGACCTCCGGGTAGAGCGAGCGCTCCTCCACCTGGATGCGGGCATGCAGCGACGCCTCGTCGTCGTCGGGCGCCACGGGCGCCGGGCGTTGGGCGATGATCGGGCCGTGGTCCACCTCCTCATCGACGAAGTGGACCGTCACCCCGCTGACCTTGACCCCGTGGCGCAGGGCGTCCCGGACGGATCGAGCCCCCGGGAACGAGGGCAACAACGAAGGGTGGATGTTGATGATGCGATTGGGGAAACGGTCGATGAGCGAAGGCGAGAGGATGCGCATGAACCCCGCGAGCACAACACCTTTGGCGCCCGACTCCTCGATGGCGTCGCCCACGGCCTCCGAGAAGGCCTCCCGGCCGGCGTGGTCGCCCCACCGGACAACGGCCGTCGGTACGCCCGCCGCCCGCGCCCGCCCGAGGGCCGGGGCCGCGGGCTTGTCGGAGAGGACCAGTCGGATGCGAGGGCGGATGTCGGGCGTGTCGATGAGGGCTTGGAGATTGGTGCCCGAGCCCGAGGCGAGTACTGCGATGTCGATCATGGCCTCCGCTGCGCCGGCGCCGTGGGCAGTGTAGGGGGGCCGTCGCAGCGGCCTGCGGGCGGCGGCCCGCCGCGGTCTCCGGCGACGACCGCCCCCTCAGGGGGCCTTGGGGAGGTAGGCGGCGAGGGCCTTCTCCACGGATTCGGGGATAACGGCGGTCCCGCCGAGCACGATGATCCGACTCGGTTTGAGACGGGTCAGCTCGTCCTTCGTCGCCTTGGGGATGATCCCTCCGGCGACGAGGAGCATCGGGCCGTCGTCGAACGCCCCGGCCGCGCCGCCCGCGAGGGCGTCGGGGAAGTTGAGGCCCGTGGCGATGTACGCCACGGGCGCTCCGGGGTCGAACGTGTCCTTCGAGATCGCCGCCCCGGTCTCATACCGATCGGCGCCCGCCAGCCGAGTCGCGTCCCTGCTCGTGTGCGCCCCCAAAGCCGACTGGACCGAGGCGGAGACGACGCCCTTCCCGCCGAGGACGACGATCCTCTTCGGCTTCAGCCGTCTCAACTCCGACACCGTGGCCGGCGGGAGCTTGTCTCTCCGAGTCAAGAGAATCGGGCCGCCCAACTTGGCGGCGGCCGGGCCTCCCGTGAGAGCGTCGGGGAAGTCCTCGCCCGTCGCCACGAACGCCACGGGCGCCCCGGGCTTGAAGTGGGCGACCGAGACGGCAGCCGCCGTCGAGTACCGGTCGGGACCCGCCTGACGAGTCGTCTTCGCATATGCCCCGAGCTTCGCCTCGACCGAGGCGGAGACGACGCCCGTCCCGCCCAAGACGACGACCCTCTTCGGCTTCAGCCGTCTCAACTCCGCCGCGGTCACCGTGGGGATCGCGTCTCTCGTTACGAAGAGGATCGGGCCGTTCCCGCCCGACGCGGCGCTGCCCACCAGCGCGTCGGGGAAGTCCTCACCCGTGGCCACATACACGACGTCGACGCCGGGATCGAACGTCGTCTTCGAGATCTCGACGGCCGTGGAGTAACGGTCCTTGCCCTGCAACCTCTCAGGCGCCCCAGAAGGCCGGGCGGGCGGGCGAGACCCAGGAAGGCTCGGCGAGCCCCCTGAAGGCGAGCCCCCTGAAGGCGAGCCCCCTGAAGGCGAGCCCCCTGAAGGCGAGCCCCCTGAAGGCGAGCCCCCTGAAGGCGAGTCCCCTGAAGGCGAGCCCCCTGAAGGCGAGTCCCCTGAAGGCGAGTCCCCTGAAGGCGAGTCCCCTGAAGGCGAGCCTCCTGAAGGCGTATTGACCGTCCGGGTCGACACGGATCCGGTCGCGGTCACGTTCGCTCCGTTCGGCGCCTTGGCGGACACCGTGGCCGTGTTGACGATCCGACCCGCCGCAACGTCGCTTGGCGTCGCCGTGTACCGCGCCATGCACGTCATCGCTTTCTCCGGCGCGAGAGTCGTCCGAGGGCAGTCGACGTCCCCGACCTTCGGGGCGTACACCGACACCTGCGTCAACGTCACGTTCCCGGTGTTCGTGACGACGAACAAGTAGGAGACGACGGCGCCCTCCCCCACCGGGCTCTCCGCGTCGGCCGTCACGGCGAGCGTCGCCGCCGGCGCCTCCGCGACCAAGCCGGCGTCCCGCGGCACCCGATTCACGCCCGGCCCCAACACAAACGTCGCCGTCCGACCCGACGAGGGGTCGACATCGGAGTCGCCCCCCGCCTTCCTCACCGTGAACAGAAACCCCCCAGGCCGCTCGACCTCGACCTGATAGGCCCCGGGGACAAGACCCGAGAACCTGTAGCCGCCGTTCTCGCCCGTCCACGCAGACCCGAACCCCGACCCGCCCTGACGCAGTCTCACCTGAACCCCCTCACGGCCGCGCTCGCCCTCACCCCTCACCCCGTCGCCGTCGGAGTCCACCCAGACCGCGCCGCCGAACTGAGCCAACTGTTGATAGCGGAAGTCGACGTCCAAGGCGCTGCTGGCCGCCGGACCCAACACCCGCCGAGCCGAGACCCGCGTGATAGCGCGATGACCCGCCAGAACACGGTGCCTGTCGGTCACCACAACCGTCCACTCGCCGGGGAGCAGCACCTCGAATCGATACTCCCCGTCGGCGTCGGTCGTCTCGCTCGCCGTCGCGTCCCCCTGCTCGTCCCGGAGATCCAGCGTGACGCGCTGATGAGGGCCGTCACCGCTGTCTCGCTCACCATCCGCGTCGCCGTCCGACCACACGCTGCCCCCAATCTCGACGTAGTTCGCCTCGTAGGCGCCGATGTCACAACCACCGTTTTGCGGCCTGGCCACACCCCGCGCATCCCTCTCCCGGCACTTGGCCTCGCCGCCCGCGTTGAACAACGCGCTTGACCGGTCGATGGCCCTGGTCAACACATTTCCCATATCTCCGCGCGGCCCGATCAACCGGGCGCCGCCGTTGTCGCTCAACTTGCCCAGGCCGAAGCCGGCCTCCACAAGCCCGAAGCCACAGGACGCATCCGACGAGGCGTTGTGGTTTCCGCCCACCCGAGACGACTCAAACTTGCATTGGGCTTCTCCCGTGTTCCCGGCGATCACCGAGTTGGCGATGTTCACGACGACAGTCCCGGAGTCGGCCTCCACCATCTGTGTGTGGACGCCGCCGATCCCGGCGCCGGGGGCCGTGTTGTTGACGATCGTGTTGTTGACGATCGTGTTGTGGCTGATGGTCAACACCGGGTTGGTGTTGAATGCCGACACGAACACTCCGCCGCCGCGCCCCCACGCTCTGTTGTCTGCGATCGTGGAATTCACCAACTCGGTATGCGTGATCGCTTCGCGGGATTTGCCGCCGCTGGCGTAGATCCCGCCGCCGAAGTTAGCGCTGTTTCCGCTGATCGTGCTGTCAACAACCTTGAGATTGCCACAGCGGTTGTATATGCCGCCGCCTTCGATGTCGTAGTCTCCGTTGCCGCGAACCACCGAATTGGCGACCCACAACGTCGCGTCGGGCTCACCCAGGTCACACGCATCCAGCCGGATGCCGTTTTCCGAGTTGCCGCTTATCACGGTGTTCTCGATGCGCACTGCGCCCGCACGGCCCGAGTTGGCGTCCCGATCGAAGCGGGCGCCGATCTGGTTGCCGTGAAGGTGCAGGTTCCTGAGGGCGACTGTGATGCGGGCCTTGAGCTTTTTGCCGCCATCATCTTCTATGTGCACACCGGGACCGTCCGAGCCGGTCACGGTCAAGTGGGCCAAGGTGACATCGGTGGCTTGAGCGATCTCGGCCGTCGACATGATGATGCGGAAACCGCCGCGGCCCCTGATGGTCGTGCCGTCGGCGTGGCCTTGGATCGTCATGTTGGACTCGATGCGGTAGACGTCGGTTTGCGCACGGATCTCACCGGGCGCCTCGAACATGATTACGTCGTCACCGGCGCCGGACTCGCAGGCGTCAACCTGTTTGTCGGTGTTGGCCGCCTTGATCGCCTCTTCCAATGAGCACTTCCCGTCATCGGTGGAGGCGGCCCCGGGGTCGACCCGGATTGTCGCCCCGGCCCGGGCTTCGGCCGAGCCGAGGAGCAGCGTCGCGGCCGAGCCGAGGAGCAACGCCGCGGCCGCCTGCCCGGCCGGCACGAAGAAGACCCGACGGAAGCATATGACGCTTCTCATCACACAGGCTGACCCGACAACATAGGGTTCCTCAGTTTATCCACAGGGTGTAGGCATGAAGAGTCCCATGCCTCGGCTCCGGCCAAGCCGCGGCCTCGCCGGACTGCCCGGTCAACGGAGGTGGGCGGCGAGGGCGACACCACACCCGTCCCGCCCGGGACCACGATCCTCTTCGGCCTGAGCCGTTTCGGCCGCTGCCGGTGTAGGGGGGCCGTCGCCGGGGCCTGCGGGGCGGCCCCAACCGGGCTTCCCGCGATAACGTGCCCCCAACACGGCAGAGGGTGAAGTCATGACGGTGAAGCCGCGATGGCTCTGGCCTGCGGCATTTGCAGGCCTGACAGTCGCTTTGGTTGTGGTCGCGCTCGCCCGCGGCCCGGTCACACTCGACCCGACCACGCCGGAGGGGGTCGTCCAGGAGTACCTGAGGGCCGTCGCCGCCAACGACTACGACGCCGCCTCCGAGCTGGTGGACCCCGACTATCTCGAGGACTGCTCACCGGCCGACACAAATGAGGCCGACCGGGTCGGTTCCTTCACCGCGACGTTGCCCCGCGCCGCCGAGCCCCCGGCCTCCGAGCGCGCCTTCGTCGCGGCAACCATCCGGTTCAGCGAAGGGGTGTTCGGCCCGTCGTGGTCCTCTTTGGAGGTGTTCAACCTTGTCGCCCGAGACGGGTTGTGGTGGATCACCGACGATCCCTGGCCCTACAGGTGGGACTGCGCGCGGGACGACTTGCCGCCGGACGACTTCATGCCGGACGACTTCATGCCGGACGACTCCTGGCCGGACGACCTCCCGCCGGACGTCTTCATGCCGGACGACTCCTGGCCGGACGACCTCCCGCCGGACGTCTTATTGCCGGACGACTTCGAGTGGGAGGACTCCGGGTGGCGAGCCTTCGAGGGGGAAGACTCCGGGTGGCGGATCTTCAAGTGGGAAGGCGCCGAGGGGGAGGACTCCGGGTGGCGAGCCTTCAAGTGGGAGGACTCCGAGTGGCGCGAGTTCGAGCCGGACGAGTTCGAGCCGGACGAGTTCGAGCCGGACGACTCCGAGCCGGACGACTCGCGGCGCGGAGACTCCTGATGCCCAGCGAGATGTTCGCCGTCCTCGTCGCCGTCCCGTTGCTCGGGGCGCTCCTCGCCGGAGCGATCCTGCTGACAAGGTGGGCGCTGGAGCGGAGAGGCGCAGGCCCGAGCGGCGGCGGCGATGTGATCGCCTACCTGCTCATGGCCTTGACGGTGGGCGTGACGGGTTTCGCGTTGGCCGGGCTCGGCCGGGCCGCTTTCCCGGTCGACAGCTTCGCCGTCGTCGGCGAGGGGCCGGTCGCGGTGTGGCTTGCCGCGCTGGTCGTCGCCGCTCCAGTAGCGTTTTTCCTCTGGCGACGGCAGTCTTCGAGACGCGAGGCCTTCCCAAGCCCCGTCGGCTGGGCCGTCTACCTGACGTTGATGGAGGCGGTCTTCCTGACTTCCTTTGTCGCGGCGGCCTTCGTCGCCCTCAACTGGGCTATCGGCGCCGGCGACGCCCCGCCGCTGACCGACGCGATCATCCTCGGCGGCGTCGTCGTGTTCCACGAGACGGCGACTCGACGCTCACCTGTGGTCTCCGACCTGCCCAGAGTCGTCGGCTCGGCCATCGGGCTTGTCGCTCTCGTCATGGGCGCCGGCGCAGCCCTCATCTGGCTGTTCGAGGCCGTCTACGCCACCTTCACGCCGACGGCGACCGGCGACGGGGATATCGGCGCGGCCGTCTCGCTGATCCTCATCGGCGCCCCGATCTGGTGGCATCGCTGGTTGCGCGCTTGGCCGGCCGGCGCCGGCCTTCCGCGAGGCGCCTGGCTGTTCGTCGCCTCGGTCTCAAGCCTTGTCGTCGTGATCGTCGCGGGCGCCTCGCTTCTCACCCTGACTCTGGTCTTCGCGCTGACCGACGCCGGCGACGCAGGGACCCACTTCGCGGCCGTGCCGCCTCTCCTCTCGGTCGGCGCCGCGGGGGCGGCGGTGTGGGCGCACCACCGACTCATGATGGGCGCTGAGAGGACCGACACGGTCCGGTCGTACGAGTACGCCATGGCGGCCGTCGGCCTCTTCGGCGGGATCGGGGGGCTGACGACGCTCACCGACATCGCTTTCCGCTCCGACGTGGTCGGGGCCTTCGCCGAAGCGCTGATCGGAGCGACCGTCTGGCTGGCGGCGGCGGTCGCCGCGTGGGGCTGGTTCTGGTCCCGAATCGCCCGAGCGCCACGGGAGTCTGAGGCCTCAGCCGTCCCCCGCCGCTTCTACCTGCTCGGCCTGAGCACGGTCGCCGGGTTGGTCGCGGCCGGATCACTCATCGCCGCGCTCGTCATCGTCTTCCGTCGGCTCCTCGGGGCGGGCGGCGACGAGACCCTGGTCGTCCCCGTGGCCCTGTCCGCCTACTCGGCTCTCGCCGCGTGGCGCCTGCTGCGCGTCAACGCCGAAGACCACGAATGGACGACGCCTGAGGAGGCCGCGGCGCCGTTCAAGGTGACGGTCGTGTGCTCCCGCCCGGGCATGATCGCCGAGGCGTTCCCCAAGGAGGCCAGGCTCAGGGTCATCCTCCGCGGAGACGAGACGGGGGTGATCGACGACGAGACAGCCGCCGCCATCGTCGACGAGGTCGCCGGCCGGCCCTCGTTGGTCTGGGTCGATGAGGAGGGTTTCAGGGTGGCGCCCGCCCGCTGAGGCGACGCTGAGCGTGTGCAGTAGTACCGACGAGAGCCGCGAAACTGCACACGCATGGCTGAGCGTGTGCAGTAGTACCGACGAGAGCCGCGAAACTGCACACGCATCGGCCGGGCCCCGGGTGGAGGCTCAGGAGCGCTCGGCGAGCCTCCTGAAGCCGTCGTTCATCCGACGACCGGCCGTCCCGTAGCGCACAACGTCTCGTCCGAAACGCTCCCTGATCGCGTCGATCGCCTCGTCGAGCAAGCGTCTGCGCAGGTCCTCGGCGCTGCCCGCCCGGAGCACATGGCCGTCGTCGATCTCAAGCTCGAGTTGGACCAGGTCGTCCGACGTCAGGTTGGAGACCGAGAGCCCGATCAGCGTCACCCTCTCTCCCTCGGCGACTTCGAGGGCGCGCCGGACAAGCTCCATGCCGAGGTCGGCCAACGCCGCCGTCGACGAGGTCGGTGCGGGGAGGGTGCGGCTCCTGGAGACCGCTCTCGGGCCCGGGTACCTGACCCGCACCGTGAGCGTCGAGCCGGAGCGCCCCTTCGCCCTCAAGCGGCGGCCGATGCGGTCGGCGAGGCCGCGCACGACAACGGCCATCTCGTCGACGTCGGTGAGGCCCGCGCCCAGGGCCTGCTGGGCGCCGACGCTCCCGGAGCGCCGCCCTCCCCGGACCACGCGCGGGTCCCTATTCCACGACAGCGCCCGCAGAGACCCGGCGGCGCCGGGGCCCAACACCGGGGCGAGAGCTGAAGAGTCGACCTCGGCCAGCTCGCCGACGGTCTCGATCCCGAGACGGCGCAGCCGCGCCGCCGTCACCTTCCCGACGCCCCACAGCGCCTCCACCGGCAGAGGGTGGAGAAAGCTCAGCTCGGCGCCCCGCTCGACAACTGTCAGGCCGTCGGGTTTGGCCTGGGCCGAGGCGACCTTGGCCAAGAACTTGGTCGAGGCGACGCCGACGCTCAACGGCAACCCCACCTCCTCACGGACGCGTCGCCTCAACTCCTTGGCGATGTCCGCCGGGTCGCCGAGGAGGTGGGTCGTGCCGGAGACGTCGAGGAACGCCTCGTCGACCGAGATCTGCTCCACCACCGGCGTGGCGCCCTCGAAGATCGCCATCACCTTCTCGGACAGGTCGAGGTAGCGGTCGAAGGACCCCTTGACGACGACAGCCCGGGGGCAGAGCCTGAGGGCGTCTCTCACGCTCATCGGCGCCCGCACCCCGAAGGCCCTCGCCTCATAGGAGGCGGCGACCACCACCCCGCCGCCCACCAACACGGGCTTGCCGGCCAACTCCGGGTTCAGGAGCTGCTCGACCGACGCGTAGAAGGCGTCGAGGTCGGCGTGCAGGATCGTCGGCGTCACGAGCCGATTATGCCGGAGACCGGGGACAGGAACCGCAGAACCGAACATAGAGTGCGGCGATGCAGCCGATGCCCGACCTGCGGGTCGTCTCGCTTGAGAAGATCAGGCGCCACGAGGAGGTCGACCCTTTCCGCGTCGGCCTGCTCGCCGATCGGATCGAGTCCGACGGCGTGCAGGTCAACCCGATGATGTGCGTGGAGGCGGCCGACGGCGAGCTGGTGCTCCTCGACGGGGCCACCCGCACCGAAGCCCTGAAGCGACTCGGCTTGGAGCATGCGGCGGCTCAGATCGTCGACGGCGCCCAGGCCAGGTTGGAGACCTGGCATCATGTGATCAGGGGGCGGCCCTGCGACCGGGTCGTGAAGGACCTGGAGGCCCAGCCAGGGGTGGTGTTGGCCGAGGCGGGGCCGACCCCCCGCATCCACACGGTCGAAGGCCGCTGCTCCTCGGTCGTCGGCGACGGGTTGAGCCCCAACGCCGCCCTCTCCGCCCTTGTCGGCGCCTACATCGGGAAGGGGCGCGTGAGCAGGACCATCGACCCCTCCATCGAGCGAGTCGCTTGGGAGTTCCCCGACTGGTCGGTGGTGGTCGAGCTCCCCGCCTTGACGACGGCCGATGTCGCGGCGGCGGCCGTCGGTCGAGACCTCCTGCCCGCGGGGATCACCCGGTTCCTGATCGACGACCGGGCCCTGAGGCTCAACATCGACCTCGACCTGCTCCGCTCCGAGAGGTCTCGGGCGGAGAAGCAGAAGCTGCTCGACAACCTGCTTGAGGAGCGGGCGCACGCAGGGCGGATCCGCCGCTACGAGGAGCCGGTGTTCGTCCTCGACGACTGAGCCCGGCGCTCCCTGGGAATTCCGCGGCGACGGCCCCGAGCGCTAACTTCCGCTGCATGGGTCCCGCCCTCGACCAAGTGAGGCAGGAGCTTGCCGACATCCACGACAAGCTGCTGGCGCTGCCCGCCGACGCTTTCGCCTCCCGCGTCGACCTCCGCGATCGCCAAAACCGGCTTCGAGCCTTGTCGCACAAGCTGCTGGCCGAGAAGCCGCTCCACGACGCCGAGGTCCTCACGGCGGCCTACGTCCGCCTCCAAGAGGTGCGCGACAACCTTGTGGCCGCCCGGGCCGAAGCTCGGCCGCCGGGCGACAACGCTCGGCGCGGGTTGGCCGCCGCCGTGAACGACGCAATCGACTCAGGCGCGGGCAAGGCCGAGATCCGGGCGCTGCTGGAAGAGATCCTGGAACACCTTGACGGCCCCGACTAACAGCCGTCGGCGGGCGGGCGCCGACCGACGAGCGATGCGTGTGCAACAACACGGCCCCCGTCGGGAATGCTGCACACGCTCATAGTCGACCCGCCATTTCAACGACACACCACTGGTGGGCCGCCGTCGGCCGCCATCACAGCGAGCCCCAGCCGCCGCCGCCCGGCGTGAGCACGCGCAGCCGTTCTCCCGGGGCGACGTCGAAAGTCGCCTTCCCGGGGACCTGCTCGGCGGCGCCGTTCGGGCGAATGATCCAATCCTCGCCCTTGGCGGCGGGCCCGCCGCCGGCAAGTCCCCACGGCGCCGTGAGGCGACGCTCGCCCATCAACGTCACCGTGGCGGGCGCATCGAACTCAAGCTCGCGCACGATTCCCTCGCCGCCCCGGTGCCGGCCGGCCCCTCCGCTTCCCGAGCGGAGCCGGTAGGCCGTGACCTTGAAGGGGTAGTGGCGCGACAGGCTCTCGATCGGGGTGTTCTTCGTGTTGGTCATCCCGGTGTGGATGCCGGACTGGCCCGCCCTGCCCGGGCGGGCGCCCTGGCCGCCCGCCAACGTCTCGTAGTAGGCGAAGTCGCCCGAGCCGATCAGGACGTTGTTCATCGTGCCCTGGGACGCGGCCGGGACCCGGTCGGGGCGCGCCGACGCGAGGGCTCCCAAGATCACGTCCGCGACGCGTTGGACCGTCTCGACGCTCCCGGCGGCGACGGCGGCGGGGGCTTTGGCGGCGACGATCGAGCCCGACGGCGCCTCAAGGGTCACGGGCCGGTAGCAGCCGCCGTTGGTCGGGATCGTCGGGTCCGTCGCCACCCGCACCGCGAAGTAGAGGGTGGAGGCCGTGGCGGCTTCGACTGTGTTGAAGTTCGCCGGGATCTGGTCCGCAGTGCCGGTGAAGTCGGCGTGCAGGTCGCCGCCGCTGACGGAGACCTTGACGCAGATCGGGAGCAACGACTCGCTCCCCTCCACGTAGTCTGAGAACTCGTACTCGCCGTCGGGGAGACTGCCGATCGCGGCGCGCATGAGCCGCTCGCCGTAGTCGAGCAGGCCTTTGGTGATCGTCTCGTACCCGGCCGCTCCGTAATGCCGGCACAGCTCGCCCAGCCGACGGGCGCCGATCTCGTTGGCGCCGAGCTGAGCGGAGAGATCCCCGAGTCGCTCGCCGGGGGCGCGGGTGGCGGCGAGGAACGGGTCGAGGAACTCGGGCTCCCACTCGCCGCCGCGGGCGGCGAGCATCGGCGACACCACATGACCCTCCTGCTCAAGCCGGACGGCGTGGGCGGGCATCGACCCCGGCGCCTCGCCGCCGACGTCGGCGTGATGGGCGCGGTTGGCCGCGAAGCCGACAAGGTCGCCGTCAACCGCAATCGGGCGGACGATCGTCAGGTCGTTGAGATGTGTGCCGCCGTGGAACGGGTCGTTGACGGCGTATTGGGCGTCCAAGTCGAGCCGGTCCCCGAAGACGTCGAGGATCGCCCGGACCGACGCCGGCATCGAGCCGAGGTGGACCGGGATGTGCTCGGCTTGGGCAAGCTGCTCGCCGGACGGGACGTAGAGCGCCGTCGAGAAGTCGGCTCGCTCCTTGATGTTGGGCGAATACCCGGTTCGGCGAAGGACGGCGCCCATCTCGTCGGCGGCGGCCGTGAACCGATGCCTGGCGATCTCGAGGTCGAAGGCGGTCACCTGAGCCATGAGATCTCCACAGCGCCCGTGGGGTGGACCGTCGCCGTCTCGCCGTCCGCCAGGTAGGTGGTCGACTCGGCCTCCTCGATGATCGCGGGGCCGGCCACCTCCGTCCCGGGAACGAGGCTGGGCCGCCACCAGACGTCGGCCGTGACCGGGCCGTCGGGGCCGTGGACCGTGCGCCGCCCCCTAGGCGCCGAAGGGGGCCCGTCGGCGCCCGCTCCCGGCAGGTCGTCGATCGACAGCGCCGGCTCGCCGACCGCCGCCGCCCGCAACGTGACCAGCTCGACCTCGTCCTCGGGGCGAGCGAACCCGTTGCGTCGCCTGTGCGCCGAGTCGAACCGGCGCCGAAGCTCGTCCCAACCCTCGCCGAGCCGGTAGGGGACCGACGTCTCGTGCGACTGGCCGACGTAACGCATGTCCGCGGTGAGCGCGACCGGCTCGGCCGCGTCCCCGGCGTCGGCGGCCAGCTCGGCCCGGGCCCGCTCAAGGACCGACCGGGCGCTCCGCTCCAGCTCGCCGAATCGCCCTTGATCGAGGTTCACCGTCTGCGCCACATCCGCTCGGGGCGGGCTCAACAGGAGCCCGAAGGAGGAGAACACGCCGGCGAACGGCGGGATGACAACCGACTTCATCTCCAACGCGCGAGCGAGCGAGCTCGCGTGCAGGCCTCCGGCGCCGCCAAAGGCCATCAGGACGGCGTCTCGGGGGTCGGTCCCCTGTTCGACCGACACGGCGCGGATCGCATGAACCATGTGGGACTCGACGACCGCCAGCACCCCCAGAGCCGCCTGCGTCGAGTCGAGGCCGACTCGATCGCCCACTCGCCCCAAGGCGTCGGCGGCCAGGTCGGCGTTGAGAGCCAGCTCGTCGGCGAGGCGGGCCTCCTGGTGGAGTCTGCCGAGCATGAGGTGGGCGTCGGTGACCGTGGGCTCGTCGCCTCCCCGGCCGTAGCACGCGGGGCCGGGGAAGGCGCCGGCCGACCGGGGGCCGACTCGCAGGGCGCCGCCGTCGTCTACCCAAGCGATCGACCCGCCGCCCGCGCCGACGGTGTGAACGGCGACGGACGGCATGAGGCACGGGTAACCCACAATCGCCCGGCTGTAGGTCACTTCGGGTCGTCCGCTCTCGATCCTGCAGACGTCGGTGGACGTGCCGCCCATGTCGAACGAGATCAGCGTGTCGTGACCCATCAGGGCGCCGAGCGCGGCGCTCGCCACAACGCCGCCGGCGGGGCCGGACAGGAGAATCGAGGACGGGAAGTCCGAGGCGTGATCGAGCGAGGTCAGCCCTCCCGACGACCGCATGACCGCCACGTCGTCGATCTCGCCCTTCTCACGGGCCCGCCGATCAAGGTTGCTCATGTACTTGCGGACCTCCGACCCCAGGAAGGCGTTGATGACCGTCGTCGACATCCGCTCGAACTCGCGAAACTCCGCGACCACGGCCGAGGAGACCGATATGGGCCCGTCGAAGCGGCGAGCCAGCTCCGAGGCAACCATGTTCTCGACGGCGGGGTCCTCGTAGGAGTAGAGAAGGCACACGGCGATCGCCGTCGCGTCGTGGGCCGCCGCAAGCTCGGCCACCCGCTTGGCGAACGACGCGACGCCGGCGGGCGAGCGATCGTCGCCGAGGCCGACTCGAAGCTCGGGGGCGACGAGCGGCTCGGGCCGGTCGGCGAACGGGTCGTACAGGGAGGGTCGGTCTTGGCGGCCGATCTCCAACACCGACTCGAAACTCTCATCCGTCACGAGCAACGTCTTGGCGCCGCGCCTCTCAAGCAGCGCGTTTGTGGCCACTGTCGTCCCATGCAGCAGGGTGGCGACGACGCCCTCAGGCAACACCCGGTCGGCGCCGCCCAGAACCCCCACGCTCTGGTCGGTCGTCGTCGACGAGACCTTTGTGACGCGAACGGCCTCGCCGTCCCAAGCCGCGACGTCGGTGAACGTCCCGCCGACATCCACACCGACCGTGTGGCGCCGTTTGCTCGCAGCCTCAGCCATTTCGCTCAGATCCCCAAGAACGCTCGGCGAATCAAGTCGCTCTCGGCCAGCTCAGACGACTCTCCCGACGCCACGACTTGACCGGTCTGGATGACGTAAGTGCGGTTGCAGACCTCCAAGCACTCCATGACGTTCTGCTCAGCGAGGAGGATGGTCTGGCCGGCCTCGCGCAACGAGAGGATGGCTTCGTAGATCGATTCGACCAAGACCGGCGCCATGCCCAGCGAGGGCTCGTCCAGCATCAAGAGCTTCGGCTTCGACATGATGCCCCTGGCGATGGCGGCCATTTGCTGCTCGCCGCCCGAGAGAGTCCCCGCCAGTTGAGCGCGCCGCTCCTTCAACCTGGGGAACAGCGAATAGACGCGCTCGTAGTCGTCGTCGTCAACGACGTGGGTCGCCGAGCAACCCAGCATAAGGTTGTCTTCGACGCTGAGGCGCGGGAAGAGCCGCCGACCCTCCGGGACATGGGCGATTCCCAACCGAGGGACCTGATGCGCCTGCAGCGACGACACGTCCCGGCCGTCGAAGCTGATCGCCCCGGTGGACGGGACGACCCGAGACACGGCCTTCAGCAACGTCGTCTTGCCGGCGCCGTTCGACCCGACCAGCCCGACGGCCTCACCGCGATCGATGGAGCACGACACGCCGCTGAGCGCGACGGCGCCCCCGTACGCCACGCTTAAATCACTGATCTCGAGCAGCAAAACGCTCTCCCAGGTAGGCGGCGAGGACATCAGGGTTCTCGGCGATCTCCGCCGGGGCCCCCTCTGTGAGCTTCCTGCCCTCAACGAGGACGATGACCCGGTCGGACAACGGCATAAGGACTTCCATGACGTGCTCGATCATCACCACGGTGATGTCGGAGCGCAATGCCCGGACGACCTCGACGGCTTCTTGGCACTCCTGCTGGTTGAGGCCCGCCATCGCCTCGTCAAGGAGCAGGATTCTCGGCTCCGTCGCCACCGCCCGCGCCACCTCGACGCGCTTGCGGCCCGCCAGCGTCAGCTCCCCGCCGAGCGCATTCGCCCGATCCGAGAAACGCACCCGCTCCAGCACCTCGCCTGCGATCTCGCGCGCCGCCTTGGCGCTGCGGTGTCGATGGAACGCCCCGATCATCACGTTCTCAAGCACCGTAAGCTCCGGGAAAGTCTTGACGATCTGGAACGTCCTCCCCAACCCGGCGCCGCAGACCTGATCGGGCCGCCAACCCGTGATGTCCGTTCCGTCGAGCAGTATCCGTCCCGAGTCGGGTCGCTGAAACCCCGAAATCTGCTCGAAGAGCGTGGTCTTGCCCGCCCCGTTGGGCCCGATGACCCCGACAAGCTCGCCCTCGTCCACAGTGAACGAGACGTCATCGTTGGCGGCGAGCCCGCCGTAGTACCGAGAGACGCCTTCCACTTGAAGGAGGCTCATGACCGCGCCTTCCTCCCGCCCCGGCGGAATCGGCTTAAGACTCCCAGGATGCCGTTGGGCTCGAACGCGGCAAGCAGCATCACGATGCCCCCGTATATGACGAGGTTGAGGGCGTCCCCGGTCCCGCCGAATCGGATGCGGGTGTACTCGGTGAGGAACACGAACACAACAGCGCCGACTATGGGCCCCCACATCGACAGCACCCCGCCCAGGACGGCGACGATCGTGATCTGTATCGAGATGTCCAGGCTCATCACCGAGAACGGGTCGACGAACAGCACATACTGGGCGAAGAACGACCCGGCGACGGAGACCACGATCGCCGAGCACGCCAAGGCGATCTGCTTGTAGCGGGTGATGTCCACTCCGAGGGACGACGCGGCCTCTTGGTTGTTGCGGATCGCCTGAAGGTAGAAGCCGACCCTGGACCGGGCCATGGCGACGACGGCGAGGAGGGCCAAGACCAACAACGCCAAACCGAGGAAGTGATACTCCCACTTCTGTCGGCCCGCCCATTGCATCGCGGCGAGACTGTCCGGCTGGGTGGGGATGGAGAGACCGTCGGCGCCGCCCCACTCGGCTCGATTGAGCACCAACAAGAAGAAGATCTCACCGGTCGCGATGGTCGCGATCGTGAAGTAGTGGCCCTTGAGACGGAACACCGGGTAACCGATCGCGACTGCGATGGGAACAGCGATGAGGGCGCCCAAGAGCAGCGACAACCACGGATTCAGCCCGCTGCGGGCGCCGAGCGCCTGCGCGTAGGCGCCCACGCCGAAGAACGTCGCGTGCCCAAGGGAGATCTGGCCCGCCATACCGCCGAGGATGTTCCAGCCGGTGGCGTAGAGCGCGTAGACGACCATCAGCACACCCAACGTCTGCTGGAAAGGCGTGCTCCAGATGAACGGGTAGGCGACGAAGAACGCGAGGAAGGCCGCCCACGGCGCCCCGGCGCGGAGGGCGGCTGAGGCGCTCCTCTTCCCAGGCGCCTCAGCGGCGCCCTTGGGCGAGACTCCGGGACGGCTCTTCACATCGCTCATCCCCGGTGCGCCAACCCTTGCCGCCGAATGAACATCACAATGAGGAACAACACGAAGAGCCACATCTCCTTGTAGGCCGGGTTGAAGTAGAAACCCATGACGTTCTCCAGCAACCCGACCGCAAACGCCGCCCCGAAGGCCCCGCCGATCGACCCGAACCCGCCCAACGCCACCACCATGAAGGCGGTGAGACCGAAGGCCAGGCCCGCATTGGGGTGGATCGGCTGGTAGATCGCCACCAGAGCGGCGGCGACGCCCACGGCGGCGCCCCCGACGAGCCAAGCCAAGGCATACATACGATTGGGGCTGATCCCCATGAGCACGGCGGCGCCGCGATCCTGGCTGGTCGCCTGAAGGGCCTTACCCGTTCTTGTCCTCCAAATGAACAACCCGATGGCGCCTGTGAAGATCAAGCTGCCCGCCGCCGCGGCGAGCTGCGGGCCCGGCATGACGATCCCGGCGATCACCAGCCGCGTGCTGCGAAGCCAGGACTCGGTGATCGCCCGGAACTCAGACCCGAACAACGTCTGGGCAAGCCCTTTCATGAAGATGAGCAGCCCGAACGTGACGAAGATCTGAGACAGCAGCGTCCCGCGCATAGCGGGCCGGACGACGGTGAAGAAGGCCACAAGCCCGATCGCGCCGACGACGATCGCGGAGACCGGCAAGGCAAGCACGGGGTCGACGCCCAGGCCCTCCCACATGAAGAACGCGACGTACATGCCGGCCATCACAAACTCGCCGTGAGCGAAGTTGATGATGTCGCCGACCCCGTAGATGACCGTCAGACCGACCGCCACGACCGCAAGGAGAGAGCCGAGCAGCAACCCGTTGACGATCACCTGAATCAGGTCGCTCATACGCTCCTCGGACCGTCGCCCAGGTGGGTCGCCCTAGCCTCGCTCGGACGGTTTCGGGATCGGCCAGACCAGCTCGGTGCTCGCCGCCTCGAAAGGCCACACCACGCGGTACTCGTCATCGATGCGCTGCAAGACGACGCCGCGCGCCAGGTCGTTCTGACCGCTCGGCCCGAACTTGACGCCGCCCCAGGGCATGATCGTCTGATCCCCGCTCAGGTCGGTTGCCGCGACCGCGTCGCGAATGGCGGCCGGGTCGGTCGAGCCGGCCTCGTTGACGGCGTTGAACAGGGTCATAGCAGCCGTGAAGGTGCGAGCCGAGTTCTCATCCATCGGGACGCCGAAACGCTCCTCGTAGAGGGCGGCCACCGCCGCCGCCGCCGGGTTGTCGCTCACCGACTCGAGCGACCAGGCGGCCCTGGCGATGACGAAGTCGGCGCGATCGCCGACCGCCTCAAACAGGGCGTTGTCGCTGAACCCTGCGCCGAACGCGAGCGTCGGCGCGCCGTAGTCGTTCACCGCCCAAGCTTCAGTGAACAGAATCGCTTCCGGCGTGTAGGACGCCTGGAAGATCACGTCGGGATCGGCCGAGATGATCTGCTGCGCCTCCGGGCCGATGTCCGCCACGTCGTTGCCGTGGCCGATGTCCGCCACAACGTCGAAGCCGAACTCCTCCGCCAGCTCCCTGGTGACGTCGGCGGCGTCCGTGCCGAATGCGGTGTGCTCCCACAACAAGGCGATGTTGCGCAGGGAGATGCCGTCTCGCTCCTCAAGATCCTCAAGGAACTCGAAGAACGTCAACGCGAAGGTGTGGTCGCTGGGGCCGGTCCGGAAGAAGTACTTCAGGTCGCGGTCCTCGGTCAGGGCGGTCGATGAGGACGCCCCGTTGACAAAGGGCACACCAAGGCGCTCGGCGCGCTCCGAAGCGGTCTTCGACACCGACGAGAAGTAGGCGCCGATCACCGCCACGACCCCCTCGCCGGTTATCAGGCGCTCCGTCTCGGTTGCGCCGGTCTCCGGTTTCCCGGCGTGGTCGGCCGACTTGATCTCAATCATCGCGCCGCCGAGGTTCGGCAGCCCGGCGGTCTCAGCGAGCGGAAGCGGCGCCAGGTCACCGAACTCGCCGTTGACGATCTCAGCGGCGAGGTTGACGCCGTTCAGGGTTTGCTCTCCCGCCGCCGCCGACGACCCCGTCAGAGGGTACAGGGCGCCGATCGCGATCGAGCCTCCCGCGCCCGGCTCGGGCGTCGTCTCCTCCGGATCGGGCGCCGTCTCCTCCGGTTCGCCCTCGGCGACAGCCGCCGTGGTTGTGGTGTCCGCCTCGTTGGCGTCGTCGTCCCCGCCGCAAGCCGCCGTGATCAACGCAAGCGCTGTCAGCACGGCGAGCGGGCGTGTATGCCTCCGCATGTTGTCATCTCCTCCCTCGCGGGCTCATGGGCCGACGCGGTCGCATCGGCCCTACGTCGACCCGCCGAGACCGGCCAGCCGGTGCAACGGGTCGACTACCTCTTCTCTCTTGCTCATCAACTCGGTCAAACCCTTCCTGGCGCCCTCAAGATGCGTCTGGATCATCGAGCTCAGCGTTCGCTCGTCGCCCGAGTCGAGGGCGCTCATCATGGAGCTGTGCTCGGCCTGCACCCGATCGCGGTTGTCGAGCTCGTACACGTAGAAGCGTGAGTAGGGCTCGACCAGATCCAGCAGTTGCCTGGCCATCCGGTGGCTGTGATTGCCGGCCGGCGCCTCATACATCCTGAGGTGGAACTCGTAGTTGCAGTTCGCCCACTCCTCGGGGTCGTCGGTTTGCCGCATCCGCTCCTCGAGCTCATACAGGTCTCGGATCAACGGCGCCGAGGCCTGGCTGATGATCCGCGGCGCGAGCGCGGGCTCGATCCGCAGCCTCAGCCCGTACAGCTCCCCGATCTCATCGGCGTCGAGCTCGGTGACTCGGAACCCGCGACCGGGGCTCGTCTGGACGAGGCCCACCGCGGCCAGGCCCCGCAACGCCTCGCGAAGCGGCACTCGGCTCACCCCAAGCCGATCCGCGATCTCCTCTTGGACGAGGACCTCTCCGGGTTTCAAGACGCCGAGCCGGATTGCCCGGCGCAGAGTCTGGGCGACATCTTCAGTGTTCATCTCGCGGCTCTCCTTGCGTTGGCCTTTCCCCTGGACGTTGGCCCCGCACCCGTTGACGAGCCGAGCGATCTGCGCGCCCGCGGGCCGGGCCCTCGACGGGGCCGGAGGCCGGGTCTTCGACGTTCGGGGAATCCGCGAACAGCGCTCCATCGCATAGACTATAGACACTGTATTCAGCGCATGCAAATGCTGCGGGGTTATTTCTCGGGCTTTTCGAATACCGTAATCGGGAGGCGGGTTGAGTCGGCGCCGCCGTGATGAGCGAACGACCGCGGGCGGGTCACCAGGCGCCCCCTCCCCCGCCGCCCGCGCCGGCGCCGCCGCCGACGGAGAAGCCGCCTCCGCTTCCCGACGAAGGCGGGGCGAAGGCCCCCGACAACGCCGAGTTGAGCCCCGCGAAGGCGTTCTCCGTGTGGCCGCCGGAGAAGCCGTAGCCGCCGAACCAGTAGATCGACGAGGTCCTCTCCAGCTCCGGCGGCGCGTCGAGCCGGGCCCGCTCCAACACCTCGGAGGCAACGCCGAAGACAATGGCGTAGACCAGGAACCGATCCCACAGGTCGAGCGAGATCACCGGCGCCTCCTCAAGGTTGGAGAAATCGGCCAGGTAGCGGCGGAAAGCGCCCCATCGCTCGGCCTCCATCGCGCCCGCCGGCGAACGCTTCACCCTGACTCGCCTGAAGGCGAGCAGCACAAGCAGCAGCACGGCGCCGACGCCCATCCCGGCGATGATCAGGAAAACGGCTGCGGTCCCCCCGGGGCGGCCGCGGAGCGTCGCGTTCATGATGAGGAACGCGGCGACGCCCGCAGCGATCAGGCCGACCGCGACGACAACCGCCGCCGCGGCGCCGCGCTCATCGAGGAACCCGGCGCCTCGCACAGCGGAGACCACCTCGCTCCGGAAGGCCCGATAGGTCGAGGCGTTGGCCGACGCGTCCTCCCGGATGCCCGACCGAAGCTCGTGGAGCGGTCTCGGGCCGGGCGCCAAGACCCGTCTCACCACCGTCATCACCGACTCCTCATGCTCGGCGAGGTCGTCGCCGCCTGAGCCGAGAGACAGGACAAGGTCGGTGATCGTCTCCGACTTCAGGCCGCCCCAGGTCGATCTCTCCACTTGTGACGGGACGGCGTCGATTGCCCCTTTTCGGATCAGGTCGAACAGCGTGGCGGTGAACTCCCGCTCGGCCACGCCGCCCTGGCTGAGCAGGGCGCCGACCTCGGCCGGGCTCAGGTCGGACGGCGGGGCCTGCTCATACTCGCGGTCGTAGGCCACCTTCGGCTCCCTGCCGTAGAGGAAGTAGATGAGGCCGCCCAACCCTCCGACGATGGTCGCGAGGAGAACGGCGCCGACGATCCACCCCGCCCGGACCGCGCCCGCGGCGCTCTCGGCGTCCTCGGCCGATTGAGTCTCCTCAGCCTTGATGAGGTCGAGCCCGTCGCCCGCGACGGCCGTCGCCCCGCCCGCGCCGGACAGCAACTGCGCTGGGAACACCACCCGGAGCTCAACCCACTGCTCGGCCGGGATCTCCCGCGCGGTGAGCGACGGGGAGACGCCGTCGTCGCCCAACGACACCGACCCGGCGACGCCGCGGGGGCGGCCCCACACGAGAACGTCGCCCTCGGCGGCCCCTTCGGGGATCGTCACCTGAGCGGTCAGCCGGTCGAGGCCCACCGGCCACTGGTCGCCCCACACCTTGATGTTGACGTCGACCACGTCGTCGTAGGCGACGGCCGCCCCCGACCAGACGTACTTCAACTCGAACGTGCGTCTCTCGTCGCGGCTGTCGTGGCCCCACACGACGCGGACCAGGCCCGGGCGGCGCTCCACGCCGTAGGCGCCGGGACGCGTGTCGCAGCCGGGCTCGGCGCAACCGCCCGGGGCATAGGGACCGCTCTCGTCGCCGACGGTCAGTCCCTCAATCGACTGGCCCGGCCCGAGCGGGATGTCCCGGTAGGTTCCGCTGAAGCCGCCCGAGAAGTCGAATGTGAGCAGCTCCGTGACATGGAGCGACCCGTCCGACTCGACGACGACCGTCACGTCGGCGGCGGCGATCCAGTACGACTTGGCCTGCGCCGGAAGAGCTGCCGCCGCGGCGAGAACGACGACCGCAACAAGCCCAATGACCCCCCAAACCGGTTTCCTAATGCTCTGGATTCGGTATACCGTAGTTTGTGCATTGAGAATTGGCCCGGCGGGCGGAGGAGCCGCCCCAGCCCGGTCTACTCCTGTGGCGACGGCCCGCTAGAACTCGACCCGCGGCGCGTCCTCGGCCTCGTCGCCGGCGTCGAAGAACTCCCGCGCCGTGAACCCGGTCATCGACGCCACGATGTTGGTCGGGATCTGCTGCACCTTGTTGTTGTAGGTCAGGACCGTGTCGTTGTAGATCTGACGGCTCAGGGCGATCTTGTTCTCGGTCTCCTCCAAGTCGTCCTGGAGGCTGCGGAAGTTGTCCGAGGCTCGAAGCTCCGGGTAGTCCTCGGCGACCGCGAACAGCTTCCCCAGAGCCTGGGTCAGGAAACCCTCCGCCTGAGCCTGCTCAGCGGGCCCCCGGGCCGACTGGGCGCCCGCCCTCGCCTCAGTGACGCTCTCGAAGGTCTCCCGCTCATGGCCCGCGTACCCCTTGACGGTCTCCACCAGGTTCGGGATCAGGTCATAGCGGCGCTGGAGCTGGACTTCGACCTGGCCCCAGGCGTTGTCGACCCGGTTCCGGTCGCGCACCAACCCGTTGTAGATGAGGGCGAAGACGACCGCCAGGAGCGCCGCGACGACGAGAGCGATGAGCCATTCCACGACTGTGAGTCTACGACGCGGCGAGGCCGCAGCCTCACGGGGAGGCGACCGGCGGGAAGACGCAGCGTCGGGTCAGCGCTTCGGCGGCGGCGCCAAGCCGTCGACCGCGGCCGCCCAATCGTCGGGCAACACGACGCTCGAAGGCCGCGACAGGATCCTCAACACCAACTCCGAGCCCGCCCCCTCGACGCGAGCCGACGGCTCGCCGCTCCCGTATGTCCAGCTTCGGCCCAGGTCGACGGCGACCGCCTCGAGGGTTTGCACGTCGCCGAGATGCTGAAGCCAGAGGGGCTCGACCTCGCCCAAACCCAGCCTCGCCACCAGGTCGGTGAGCGGGTCGGGCCGGCCCAGAGCCCCCTGGGCATCCCAACGGTGCACGCCGACCTCCACGACCATCCGCCTCTCCCAGAAGCCGAGTTTGCCTTCGGCGTCGAAGGTCCAGACGCGAGTCTCCGGGTCGGCCTCGGTCAACGCCTCCAAGGTGTCGTCGAGGACCTCCTCGTACCAGTCGATCGGGTCGCGGCCCTCGGGAAGGCGGGGCGCCGAGACCCTCTCCTGCGGAACCTCACGGCAGATCCTCGCCGTCCGCCCCAGGATCGAGCCGACGTGCGACGCCAAGTCGGCGAGGCTCCAACCCGGGTACTGCGGGACCTCGCGGTCAGGGCCCTCCCAGGCGAAACGGGCCAGCCTCCGGCCCTCCGACCTGATGGCGGCGACGTTCTCAGCCGAGAGCACGGAGCATCGCCTCCCCGATGTCCGACGGAGTCTCGGCGATCGCGATCCCGGCGGCGGCCATCGCCTCGATCTTGGCCGCCGCGGTCCCCTTCCCGCCGGAGACGATGGCGCCGGCGTGGCCCATCCTCTTGCCGGGCGGGGCGGAGGCGCCCGCGACGTACCCCGCCACCGGCTTGGTCATCTCGCTCCTGACGAACTCGGCGGCCTCCTCCTCGGCCGCCCCGCCGATCTCCCCGATCAGGACCACCCCCTCGGTCTCGGGGTCCGCCTCAAACAGCCGCAGCGCGTCGACGAAGTCGGTCCCGATCACCGGGTCGCCGCCGATGCCGACGGCGGTCGTCTGGCCGAGGCCGAGCCGGCTCACCTGGTGCACCGCCTCATAGGTCAAGGTGCCGGAGCGGGAGACGACGCCGATCCTGCCCCGCTGGTGGATGTACCCGGGCATGATCCCAATCTTGGCCTCGCCCGCGGTGATGACGCCGGGGCAGTTGGGCCCGACCAATCGGGTCGCCTTGCCCTCCAGGTAGCGCCTCACCTTGACCATGTCGGCGACCGGGATGCCCTCGGTGATCGCCACCACCAAGCCCAGGCCGGCGGCGGCGGCTTCCATGATCGCGTCGGCGGCGAAAGGCGGCGGAACGTAGACGGCGGACGCGTTGGCGCCGGTGGCGGCGACCGCCTCCTTGACGGTGGCGAAGACGGGTAGGTCGACTCGGTAGGAGGGCGGGCGGCCCGGCACGCCGGATTGGTCGGTCTCTCCCTCGAAACGAGACTCGCTGCCCGCGCGAGAGGGGTGGACCGCCCCGACCATCGCAGTGCCGTAGGCGATCGCCTTGTCGGTGTGGAACCGCCCGGCGGCGCCCAGGCCCTGAACGATGACTTTGGTGCTCTTGTCTATGAGGATGCTCAAGGCTCTCCGTTCGGTCTGCGGCGCCCGTCAGCCGGGCGAGCCGCCGGTCAATTCCAGGATCTTGGCGGCGCCGTCGCTGAGGCTGTCGGCCGCGACGAGGTCCAACCCCGACTCTTCGAGGATCCGTTTGCCCGCCTCGACGTTCGTTCCCTCCAAGCGGACGACGAGCGGCGTGCTCAAGCCGACCCGGCCGACGGCCTCGACCACACCCTCGGCGATGACGTCACATCGCATGATCCCGCCGAAGATGTTGACGAAGATCCCCTTGACGTTGGGATCGGAGGTGATGATCTCGAAGCCGGTCGCCACCTGGTCGGCGTCGGCCCCGCCCCCGACGTCCAGGAAGTTGGCCGGCTCGCCGCCGACGTGTTTGATCGTGTCCATGGTGGCCATGGCCAGCCCGGCCCCGTTGACCAGGCAGCCGATGGTCCCGTCGAGCTTGATGTAGCTGAGGTCGGCGCCCTTCGCCCGCAGCTCGGCCGGGTCCTCCTCGGTCTCGTCGGCCATCTCGGCGATGTCGGGATGGCGGAACAGGGCGTTGTCGTCGAAGGCCATCTTCCCGTCGAGGGCCGTCACCTGGCCGTCGGAGGTCACGACCAGCGGGTTGATCTCGATGAGGTCGGTGTCCAAGTCGGTGGCCGTGTCGGCGAGGGCAGCGACGAAACGGCGGAAGCTCTTGGCCGCGTCGCCCTCCAACCCGAGGCCGTGGGCCAGCTCGTTCGCCTGGAACGGGGCGAGGCCGATCGCAGGGTCGATCTCGGCCCTGAGGATCTTCTCGGGCGCCTCCTCGGCGACTTTCTCGATCTCCATGCCGCCCTCGGTCGACGCCATCACGATGTTGCGCGAAGTCGCCCGGTCAAGGAGGACCGCCAGGTAGAGCTCCTGGGCTATGTCGACTCCCTGCTCGATGTAGAGGCGGTTGACGACCTTGCCCTCCTCGCCGGTCTGGATCGTGACCAGCGCTCCGCCGAGCATCTTCTCGGCCAGCTCGCGGACCGCTTCCTCGGCGGCGGCGGGACCGCCGTCGACTCCGGCTGCGACGACGTTCACCCCCCGCACGTCGGGGTGCTCCTTGAAGGCGCCTTTCCCGCGCCCGCCTGCGTGGATCTGGGCTTTGACCACCACGACCGGAGAGCCCGACTCCTCGATGAGGGGCCGAACGGCGGCGGCGGCCTCGTCGGCCGTGGCCGCGACGCGGCCCAGCGGCGCCGAGATGCCCCGGGCGGCCAGGATCCGCTTGGCCTGATACTCGTGGATCTTCAACCGGCGCCCCTCTCCGCCACATTCTCCTCGACCCACTCGGCGATCTCGCCGAGCGGCGAGCCGGGGGTGAAGACTACCGAGAAGCCGGCGCTCAGGAGGGCGGGGATGTCGGCTTCGGGAATGACGCCTCCGCCGAAGACGACGACATCGGAGAGGTCGCGGGCGGCCAGCTCCTCGACCACCTCGGGGAAGAGGGTCTTGTGGGCGCCCGACAAAGAGGAGAGGCCGATGGCGTCGACGTCTTCTTGCACGGCGGTCTCGGCGATCTGGGATGGGGTTTGATGGAGGCCGGAGTAGATGACCTCGCAGCCGGCGTCGCGGAGGGCGCGGGCGACGACCTTCGCGCCGCGGTCGTGGCCGTCGAGGCCCGGCTTGGCGATGAGGATCCGTCGTGGCATGCCGGGCGGGGAGGCTAGTCGGGCGGCGCCCCGGGGTGAAGGCGGGGGCGCCGGGCGGCGGCCCGGCCTCGGGCGGCTTCGCCTACCCTCGCCTCATGGATTCGCACCGTCTCCGCGGCCTGGCCCGAGCCGGGGTCAGCGTGTGGTCCGATCAACTCTCGGCGGCCATGCTCGACTCGGGGGAGTTGGCCCGCCGCATCGAGGAGGACGCCGTCACCGGGGTGACGACCAACCCGACCATCTTCGCCGGGGCCATAGTCGGCTCGGCCGACTACACCGAGCAGCTTCGGGACTTGAAGTCCGACGGGGCCGAGGCCGAGGAGATCGTCAAGGCCCTCATGGCCTCCGACATCGTCCGCGCCTGCGACGCCCTCGCCGACGTGCACGCGGCGACGGACGGCCGCGACGGCTATGTCTCGGTCGAGGTGTCCCCGGCGCTCGCCGCCGACACCGAGGCCACCGTCTCCGAGGCGCGGGATTGGGTGAAGCGGGTCAACCGGCCCAACCTGCTGGTCAAGGTCCCGGCCACCCCCGAGGGCGTGCCCGCGATCGGCAGGCTCGTCGGGGAAGGGATCTCGGTGAACGCCACCCTCATCTTCTCGCTCAAGAGGTACCGCCGGGTCATGGAGGCCCACGCCGAGGGCCTGAAGCGTCTACGCCGCTCAGGCGGCGACCCGTCGGAAGTCGCCGGCGTCGCCTCGTTCTTCGTCTCCAGGTTCGACACCGAGGTCGACCGGCGACTCGCTGAGATCGGGACCGAGCAGGCCCGCAGGCTCATGGGGAAGACCGCCGTCGCCAACGCCAGGGCCGCCTACGGCGAATTCACCCGCGGGCCCGGCTCGGCCGCGACGGGCGGCGCCCGCCCCCAGAGGCCGTTGTGGGCGTCGACGTCGACCAAGAACCCGAGTTACTCGGACCTCATCTATGTGGAGAGCCTGGTTGCGCCCGGCTCGGTCAACACCATGCCCCTCGAGACCCTCGACGCCTACCGGGACCACGGCGACCCGAGTCCGCGCCCCCTGAGCGAGGCCGACGTCGAGGCGGCCGAGAGGGACCTGCGCGACCTGGAGGCCGCCGGAGTCGACTACGACGACGTGGTCGGGGCCCTGGAGGAGGAGGGGGTCGCCAAGTTCGCGGAGAGCTGGGACCAGTTGCTGAGGGCCGTGGAGAGCGCCTGACCCCGCCGGCGTGTGCAGTAGTCGCAAGCGTGTGCGGCAGTACCGACGAGAGCCGCAATTCTGCACACGCATCGCCCAGCGTGTGCAGCAGCACCGACGAGAGCCGCAATTCTGCACACGCATCGGAAGAGGGGGGTCAGGCCTCTTCCAGCGGAGCCCAAGCCAAGAGCAGCCGCTTCTTGCCCTGCGTGTCGAAGACAACCTCCGCTTCCGCCCGCTCGCCCTCGCCGATGACCTCCCGCACGGTCCCCAGGCCCCACTTCAGATGCCGCAACCGGTCTCCCGGGCCGATCCGGCCGGGGGCGACGACCGAAGCCGGCCCCGCGGCCGCGGCCCGCTCGGCGGCCTTGCGCCGCTTGCCGACCTGGTTGAGCAAGCCGTCGGGCACCTCCTTGAGGAAACGCGATGGCGGGTTGTAGGACGACGCGCCGAACAACATGCGCCGCCGGGCCGACGTCAGGTGAAGCCGGTCCTGAGCGCGGGTGATGCCGACATACGCCAATCGGCGCTCCTCCTCAAGCTCGTCGGCGCTGCCGAAAGACCGCAAGTGGGGAAACACCCCGTCCTCCATCCCGACGACGAACACCGCCGGAAACTCGAGCCCCTTGGCCGAGTGCAGCGTCATCAGCGTCACCGCCCCGGCGCCCTCCTCCCACTCGTCGATGTCGGCGACCAGTGCCGTGGACTCCAAGAACACCTCAAGACGACTCAGGTTGTCGAGAGCGTCGAACTCCTCGCCTGCGATGACCGCCCCCTCGTTGGAGCTCTCGAACTCGGCGGCCGTGCCTACCAGCTCCCTCAGGTTCTCCGCCCGGCCCAGGGCGTCGACCGCGCCCAGCGCCTCCAGGGCGGCGAGCATCCCGGTGTCGTCGAGCACAGCCTGAACCGCCGCCTCGACGCCGCCTTCGTCGGCCTTCTCCCGGAGCCGGTCGATCAACGCAACGAACTCAAGGACCGACCTCCGGGCGCGGGGGTTGAGCTGTGAGATCTCCGCCGCCCTGGTCAACCCGTCGAAGAAGCTGATCCGAGCGGCCTGTGTGAACCGATCGACATGGGCCGTCGTCGTGGCCCCGATCCCCCGCCGCGGCTCATTGATGATTCGCTTGACCGAGACCTCGTCCGCCGGGTTGAGGACGACGCGCAGATAGGCGATGGCGTCCTTGATCTCCTTGCGGTCGTAGAACCTCACCGAGCCGACCACCGTGTAGGGGATGGCGCGGCGGACGAACACATCCTCGACGACGCGCGACATCGCGTTGGTCCGGTAGAAGACGGCGATGTCGGACAGGTTGAAGCCGTCGCCCTGGAGGCGCTCGATCTCGTCGATGACGTAGCCGGCCTCGTCGTGCTCGTCCTCGGCCTCGTACCGGGCGATCGGCGCGCCCCGCCCGCGGTCGGACCACAGGTCCTTGGGCGCCCGCATCGTGTTGTTGGAGATGACGGCGTTGGCGGCCTTGAGGATCGTCTCGGTGGATCGGTAGTTCTGATCGAGGACGATCACCCGGGCGTCGGGGTAGTCCTCCTCGAAGTCCCTGATGTTGCGGATATCGGCGCCCCTGAACTTGTAGATCGATTGGTCGGAGTCGCCCACCACACACAGGTTGCGGTGCTCGCCGGCGAGTTGCCGCACCAGCATGTACTGGGCCCGGTTCGTGTCCTGGTACTCGTCCACCAGCAGGTAGCGGAACCGGCGCTGGTGCTCCGCGAGCACATCGGGGAAAGCGCCGAACAGCTCCACCGCCACCATCAGGAGATCGTCGAAGTCCATCGCCGAGGCCTCCACGAGGCGCTGCTGGTAGAGCCGGTAGATGTCCGCCGCCTGCTCCTGGTAGTGCCCGTCCGCCCTGTCGGCGAACGACTCGAAGTCGATCAGCTCGCTCTTCGCCTTGGAGACGACGGCCTTCATCGCCCGGTCGGGGAACCGCTTGGGGTCGAGGTCGAGATCCTTGGTCACCATGCGCAGCAGCCGGAGCGCGTCGGAGTCGTCGTAGATCGAGAAACCCGACCTGTAGCCGAGGCGGGGCGCCTCGCGGCGGAGGATGCGGACGCAGGCCGAGTGGAATGTGCTGACCCACATCGATCGAGCCGCTCCCCCCACCAGGGCGGCGACCCTCGACTTCATCTCGTCGGCGGCCTTGTTGGTGAACGTGATGGCCAGGATCGAGTCGGGCGCCGCGTTCAGGTCGCCGATCAGGTGGGCGATGCGGTGAGTGAGGACGCGGGTCTTGCCCGACCCCGCCCCCGCCACGACCAGCACGGGCCCCTCGGTCGCAGCCACCGCCTCACGTTGAGTCGGGTTGAGGTCGGCGAACAGCGGCGACTCGGCCGGGACATCATCTACTAACCACTCGGCATGCATCGACGGCGATTCTACCGACCGGGGCCGACAGAATCACAGGGGTGTGTTTCGGGGCGGGACCCGCAGCGGTCAGACGCAGCGCTCGGGCGAAAACCGGCCGCCGCCACAGTGGTCCGTCGTCAAAATGGCGAACCGGCCGGCGCGGTCGCTCCGACCAGCCCGGGAGCATTCTCAATGCACAAACTACGGTATACCGAATCCAGAGCATTAGGAAACCGAGTGGTGGCGGAGTGTTACATGTGCGACATGCCACTCGTGCGAAGACCAGGCCCCGCGCTCGGGCGGCGCTCAGGCGCGGGTCAGGCGCCGACCCTGAGCCCGGTCCCGACCCCCACCCCGACCCCCATCCCGACCTCAACCTCGAACTCAGGAGACGCGGGCGCCGGGAGGGCGGCGGGCGTGGGGATCTCCGGGCGGTCGTCGTCGTCGGAGACCTTCCGCCGCCGCATCGGCAGCGAGCAACAGAAGCGGGCGCCGGTGGGGAACCTGCGCTCGTACCAGACGAAACCTCCCATAGCCAGGGCCAGGCGGCGGGCGATGGGAAGCCCCAGGCCGATGCCGGTCGAGTCCCTAGCGTCTCCCTTGGAGACCTGCTCGAAGTTCTCGAACACCCTCCGGGTCTCCTCGGCCGGCACGCCCGGGCCGTTGTCGGCGACCACGACCATGCACTGGTCCCCCGCCACGAACCCCTCGATCATCACCTGCTCCCCGCCGTACTTCTTCGCGTTCTCAATGAGGTTCCTGATCACCTGCTGGGCCCGGCGACGGTCCGCGTAGACCTTCACGCCGTCGGGGAGCGACACATGAGCCGACTTCCTGGCGCCTCCGGCGAAGACCATCTTGGCCACGTCCTCGACCAGCTCCCCGAGGTCGAACAACTCCGGGTGGAGCCTGAGTCGGTCGGCCTCGAGGCGGGGGATCACCAAGACGTCCTCCACCAAGTCGCCCAAGTACAACGCCTGGCGATAGATGATGTCGAGGAACTCGGAGACCTCGGCCTCGGGCAGGTCGCGCCAAGACTCGAGAAGCGTCTCGCTGAACCCGGCGATCGACGTGAGGGGCGTGCGCAGCTCGTGACTCACCATCGTCACGAAGTCGTTCTTGATGGTGTGGGCCTCCTCGGAGAGGCGGACCGCCTCCTTCTCGCGCTCGCGGCCCTGGGCCGTCATGCGCCACGCCAAGACCACCGCCATGAGGCCGACCACGGGCCAGGCGAAGAGCACCAGACCGGCTTGAGCCGACATCTCAGTCATGTCGTCTTGGGTTATCGGCCGACGAGACGGAGAGCTGTACCCCTCAAGAGACATCCCGGCGAGCTCAGGCCAGGTTGGCCTCCTCCAAGCCCATCAGCTCTATCAGGGTCTTGGTGAGAACCCCCTGACGCAGGTCGTACTTGTCGAAGTAGGCGTCGACGCCCGCCTCCCAGGCCGCCTCCTTCTCCTCCGCGCTGGCTACGCCGGACACCATCACGATGGGCATCCGCACACCCGAGGCCCGCATCGCCCTGACCAGCTCGACGCCGTTGGACCTGGGCATCGAGTAGTCGACGACCATGGCGTCGAAGCTGCGCGAGCCCGCGGCCGACATCGCCTCCCGAGCGCTGCTCGCCGACTCGACATCGAGGCCGGCGCCGTTGAGGACGGCCGCCAGGAGCTGACGGGCGCCCGCCGAGTCGTCCACCACCAGCACCCGCGGTTTGGAGTTGACGAGGCGGGGCCGCCGCCTGGCCGCGGCGCCCAGGAAGTTCGGGTCGAGCACAACCAGGATCGAGCCGCCCCCGAGGAGAGCGGCGCCCGTGACGTGGCCCGCCCCCTCCAAGATGGGGCCGAGGTTCTTCACGGCCACCCGGCGGCGATCAACCAACTCGGAGACGGTCACGGCCACCAGCCCCGACCGCGTGTTGACCACAAGAAGCTCCGACTCGTCCGGGGGCCGGTCGGCGCCCACGGCCTCGGCCAAGGACACACACGGGACGGCCCCGGAGTTGAACCTCACCTCCACGCCGCTCTCGGTCGAGGTCAGCTCGGCGTTGGACAACGCCATGGCGGTCTTGACCGACGCCTCCGGAAGGCCCCAGAACTGGTCGCCGACCGCAACCACCACCACGTTCTGCAGGGCCATTGAGAGGGGGAGAGTCATCGTGACGACGACGCCCGACCCTCCGGTGGACTCGAGGTGCACCGCTCCGTGGACCGTCTCGACGGCCGCCAACACCGCGGGCAGCCCGTCGCCGGCGCCGGAGAACTCCGACCTCTTCGAGGCCGTGCTGAACCCCGGATGGAAGAGAAGCTGCTTCAACTCCGGCCCGGTCTCGCCGGCGCCTGCCTTGCGCGCCCCCTCCACGACCGCCTCCCAATCGACACCGGCCCCGTCGTCGGAGACGTATACCTCCACACAATCGTCGTTGACCGCGGCCCCGACGATGATCGTCCCCGCCGACGGCTTCCCCGCAACGAGCCTGTCGGCCGCGGGCTCGACGCCGTGGTCGGCGGCGTTGACCAGAAGGTGACGTATGGGCTCGCGAATAAGGTCGACGATCTGACGGTCGAGCTGGACGTCCTCGCCCGTCAACTCAAACCGTATGTCCTTGCCCAGCCGTCTTCCCAGGTACCTGACGAACTGGGGGAAGGTGGCCACAGCGTCGAAGAAGGAGCCGTTGGCCAGGGAGACGGCCTGGTCTGAGATGTCGTGCACGGCCTCGCTGAGACTCTCCACCTGACCCCTCCACGACTTGCGGAAGAGGTCGGGGTCGTCGCCCTCGATCGACACCAGCGAGAGATCGGCCAACGCGTCGGCGTCCAACGCCGCCTCGACGATCCTGTTGATGAGGCGGTACAGGTCGCCGATGTCGACGCGGGTGGCGCCCCCGAGCATCGACTCGGACACCGACGACAGGAGGCCGCCCAGGTCGCCGGGCTCAGGTGGATGGGCCGGGACGACTTCGGCCGGCTCGGGTTGACTACCGGGGACGGTCTCGGCCTGCTCGAGTGGATGGGCCGGAAAAGCCTCGGCCGGCTCGGGTTGACGAGCCCGGACGGTCCCGGGTTGACGAGCCCGGACGGTCCCGGGTTGACGAGCCCGGACGGTCCCGGGTCGACGCGCCCAACCCGAGTCGCCGGCGAGCTCTGAGACCAAGTCGACCAGCTCGGCGACGTCGGAGGCGACGAGCGCCGGCGTCATGGCTTCGGCCGTCGCCACCATGGCATCCGCCGCCTCCGGCGGGGGCGAGTGCCCCTCACCGACCTTGCGCCACAAGCCCTCCAACACTGAGGCGGCCTCCTTGATCTCCGCGTGGCCGAGCAGGCCGGCGGATCCCTTGATCGTGTGGGCGTCGCGCACCAGATCCGGGATCGTCGCAGCCTCAAGCGTCTTGTCGGCGAGCCTCCGGCCGCCGCTGACGAGGCGACGCGAGCGCTCCTCAAGCTCCTCGCGGAAGACCCTGGCGAGCTCGGGCGTGTTTAAGTCCATGTCACGGGTCCCTCGACCTTATCGGCGCGTGAGCGACCGGTCTGAATGAGACCTAGAGGTCCGACGTCGAAATGGCGAACCGTGCCGGGCGGTCCCCCCAGCCAGCCGAGAGCCATTCTCAATGCACAAACTACGGTATATCGAATCCAGAGCATTAGGAAACCGGATTGGGGGGGGTTGCGCTTGCGACGGGGCGCTCGGCCCCGTCTCCGTGAGATCACTCCCATTCGATCGTGGCGGGCGGCTTGGATGAGATGTCGTAGGCGACGCGGTTGATCCCCGCCGCCTCGGCGATGATCCGCGAGGAGATCGCCTCCAAGACGTCGAAGGGGATGCGGGCCCAATCGGCCGTCATGGCGTCCTCCGACGTGACCGCCCTGATGATCGCGGGGTAGGCGTAGGTCCGGCTGTCCCCTTGCACGCCCACCGTCTTGACCGCCGGCAGCACCACAAAAGCCTGCCAGATGTCCCGGTAGAGACCCGCCCTGCGGATCTCCTCGAGGAAGATCCGGTCGGCCGCCCTCAGGATCTCGAGGCGCTCCCGGGTGACCTCGCCGATCACCCTGACCGCCAGCCCCGGCCCGGGGAAAGGCTGGCGCCAGACGATCTCCTCGGGCAGCCCCAGCTCCTCGCCGACGGCGCGCACCTCGTCTTTGAACAGGTCCCGGAGCGGCTCGACCAGCTCGAGGGACATGTCCTCGGGCAGGCCGCCGACGTTGTGATGCGTCTTGATGACCGCCGCCGTCCCCGAGCCCGACTCGATGACGTCGGGGTAGAGCGTGCCCTGCACCAGGAACTTCGCGTCGCCGACCGAGGAGGCCGCCTCCTCGAAGACCCTCACGAAGGTCTCCCCGATGATCCTCCTCTTCTCCTCCGGCTCGGCGACCCCGGCCAACCCCTCGATGAACCGATCCGCCGCCTCGACGTGGATGAGGTCTATCTCGAAGTGCGACCTGAAGGTCTCGGTGACCTGCTCGGCCTCGCCGGCCCGGAGCAGCCCGTGGTCGACGAAGATGGCGGTGAGCTGGTCGCCGACGGCCTCGTGAACGAGAGCGGCCGCGACCGACGAGTCCACCCCGCCGGAGAGGCCGCAGACGACCCGGCCGTCTCCCACCTGCTCCCTGACCGCGGCGACCTGAGACTCGATGATCGAGTGCGACGTCCAAGACGGGCTCAAACGGCACACCTCGTAGAGGAAACGTTTGAGGATCTCCGTTCCCCGGGGCGTGTGGGCGACCTCGGGGTGGAACTGGACGCCGAACAAGGCTCTCTCGCGGTCCTCCATCGCGGCGACCGCCGCGCCTGGGGTGGAGGCCGTCGCGGTGAAGCCGTCCGGGACGCTGCTCACCTGGTCCCGGTGAGACATCCAGACCTGCTGGGCGGCGGGCAACTCCCCGAGGAGGACCGAGTCGGCGGACCGCTCCATCGAGGTTGCCCCGTACTCGGCGCCCCCGGCGGAGACCTCGCCACCGGCGAGGTGGGCTATGAGCTGGTGGCCGTAGCAGACGCCGAGGATCGGTATCCCCAGCTCGAGGATGGCCGGGTCCATGCGGTAGGCGCCCTCCGCGTAGACCGACGCCGGGCCGCCGGAGAGGATCAGCCCGGCGGGCCGCCTTTCCCGAAGCTCGGCTGCGGTGATGTCGCGGCGGGCGATCTCGGAGCGGACATGCGCCTCGCGCACCCGCCGCGCTATGAGCTGTGCGTACTGGGCGCCGAAGTCGACGACGAGGACGGTCGGCTCGCCCCCCGTCACCCCATCCCGACTTTCTGCGACCGTTGCAGGCTCTTGCCCTCGGTCTGGATGGACGGGGCCACCATCACCTCGGCCTTCTGAAACTCCTTCACGTCGGAGTAGCCGGTGGTCGCCATGGAGGCTCGGAGAGCCCCGAACAGGTTGAGCCTCCCGTCGTTCTCGTGGGCGGGGCCGGTCAGTATGGCCTCAAGGGGACCGCGGTCGCCGACGCGGACGCGCGCCCCTCGGGGCAACGTCGGGTGGAACGTGGCCATCCCCCAGTGAAAACCCCTGCCGGGCGCCTCCGTCGCCGAGGCGAGGGGCGACCCGATCATCACCGCGTCGGCGCCGCATGCGACCGCTTTGGCGACGTCGCCGCCCGTCCGCATCCCGCCGTCGGCGATGACGTGCACATAACGGCCGGTCTCGTCGAGGTAGCGCATCCGCGCCCCCGCCGCGTCGGCGATGGCGGTGGCCTGAGGGACCCCGACGCCGAGAACTCCCCGCGTCGTGCAGGCGGCGCCCGGGCCGACCCCGACCAGGACGCCGACAGCCCCGGTGCGCATGAGGTGGAGGGCGGTGGAGTAGCTGGCGCAACCGCCGACGATGACCGGCGCCGGCGCCTCGGCGATGTACTCCTTGAGGTTCAACGGCGCCTCGCGGCTGGAGACGTGCTCGGCCGAGACCACAGTGCCTTGGATGACGAGGATGTCCAGCCCGGCGGAGAGGGCGTGGGGCGCCAGCTTCCGCACGTTCTGGGGGGTCAGGCTCGCCGCCGTCACGACTCCGGCGGCTTTCATCTCCTCGACCCGCCGGCCGATCAGCTCGGGTTTCACCGGCGCCAGGTAGATCTCCTGCATGCGGAGAGTCGCTTTCTCGTCGTCGAGCGCGGCGATCTCCTCGAAGAGGGGCTCGGGGTCGTCGTAGCGGGCCCACAACCCCTCCAGGTTGAGCACCGCCAAACCCCCGAGCCGGCCGACCTTGATAGCCGTCTTCGGGCTGATCGCCCCGTCCATGGCCGAGCCCATCATCGGCAGGTCGAACCTGAAGGCGTCGAGCCGCCATGAGATGTCGACGTCGTCGGGGTCCCTGGTCCGCCTCGAGGGGACTATGGCGATGTCGTCGAAACCGTACGCCCGCCGCCCCGACTTCCCGATGCCGATGTCGATGTCCAACCTGATCCTCCTAGCCGGCCACGGTAACAGTTCCCGGCGCCGGGGCCGCCCGGGCCGGCGGGCCGGCCCGGGCGGTCGAAGGGCCGGATGTAATCTCCCGGCCGGTGCCCGCCCCGCCCGATCACAGAGCGTCCGCCGCGCCCCCGCGGCCCTGGACAGTCGCCGACTTCGCCGTTGTCTGGCTCTGCGGCCTCCTAGGCGCAGGCGCCTTCTACGCCTCGGGCCGCGGCCGGGGGGAGGCCGCCCTTGCCCTCTCCCTGGCCGGTCAGTACTTCGGGAACCTGGCGGCCCTGTGGGCGATCGGCAGGCGGAGGGAGGCAGGCGCCCTCCGCTTCGTCGTCGAGCCGCGCGACACGGCTTATGTGGGCTTGGGGCTGGCCCTCCAGGTGTCGCTCGCCCTCTTGTTCCTGCCCTTGGCCCGGCTCCTGTTCCCCGACGGCCGCCCTCCCCAGGAAGTGGCCGAGATGATCCGCGACCCGGCGACGTCGACGACGCTCAAGCTGGTGTTGGTGTGCGCGGCGGCGCTGCTCGCGCCGGTCGCCGAGGAGCTGATGTTCAGGGGGGCGTTGCTCAGGGCCCTTGAGCGCCGCGGCCGGGTCTTCGCCGCGGCGGGCTCGGCCCTGGTATTCGCCGCAGTGCACATCCTCGGGCTGGGCGGGGACCGCATCTGGGCATCCGCCGCGGTCGCGTTGCCGCCCATCTTCGGCTTCGGCCTTGTCCTCGCCTGGCTGACCTTCCGCACGGGCCGCCTCGGCCCCGCGGTGTTCGCACACTCGGGGTGGAACCTCCTCGCCGCCCTCGCCTACTTGGTTTCCTAATGCTCTAGATTCGGTATACCGTAGTTTGTGCATTGAGAAACCGGAAGAGGGTGTTCTCGGGGATGCAGCCCACCGGCGAGCCCCACCTCGGGAACCTGATGGGCGCGCTCGGCAACTGGGTGTCGATGCAGGAGGAGCACGAAACGATCTACTGCGTGGTCGACCTCCACGCCATGACCGTCCCCTACCGCCCGGACGAGATGCGCGCCCGGCGCCGGGGCCTCGCCAAGATGCTCATCGCCGTTGGCATCGACCCGGCCCGCTCCCTCCTGTACTACCAGTCGGAGGTCCCCCAGCATGTGGAGTTGTCCTGGGCCCTCGGGACGCTGACCGGCCTCGGCAAGCTGGCTCGAATGACCCAGTTCAAGGACAAGGCCGACAAAGCCGGGCAGAGCCTGAGCCTCCTCGCCTACCCGGTGCTGATGGCCGCCGACATCCTGATCCACAGGGTGCACGCCGTCCCGGTGGGCGACGATCAGGCCCAGCACCTCGAGTTGACCCGGGATCTCGCCGAGAGCTTCAACAGCCGGTTCGGCGAGGTGTTCCCCGTCCCGGAGGGGATCACGCCGAAGATCGGCGCCAGGGTCATGTCGCTGACCGACCCCGCGTCGAAGATGTCCAAGTCGGGCGCCGGCGAGAGGTCGTACATCCTCCTGACGGACGGCCCCGATCGGATCGTCAAGAAGATCAGATCGGCCGTCACCGACGCCGGGACAGAGGTCGGCTACGACTGGGAGGCCAAGCCGGGCGTCTCCAACCTCCTTGAGATGCTCTCCTTCTTCTCCGGCCGACCGATCGACGAGCTGGTCGACGAGCACAGGTCGGGCGGGTACGGCGCCTTCAAGACGGCGGTGGCCGAGGCTGTCGCCGAGGGGATCAAGCCGATACGCGAGGCCTACGAGGGGTTGTCCGACGCCGAGACGGCCGAGGCGATGTCGTCGGGCGCGGAGAGGGCCCGATCGATGGCCGACGACACCATCGCCGTCGTCCGCGAGGCCGCGGGCCTCGACTAACCGTCGTCCGCGAGGCCGCCGGCCCCGACGGACCGATTCTCAATGCACAAACTACGGCATAGGCGAATCCAGAGCATTAGGAAACCGGTTTTTTGGGGGGGTTAGTCGAGGCCGACCATGAGGCGGACGATGCGTGCGGTGGCGCCCCACAACGTGTCGCCGTCCAGGTCGTAGCGCCAGATCCTCCACCCGCTCCAAGGCGCGCTCGACCACCGATCGGCGTCGGCGAGATGGGAGACGAGGGGTGTGTACACCTTGGCGACCTCCCGCTTGGACGGGTTGAGGTTGAGGGGCGTGCAGACCCGGCCCACCACCGGCGCCACGACCAGGCCCAGCTCGACCGTGTCGACGGGAGGGAGGAAGCCGAGCACCTCAACCTGGGCAGGAGCGATGCCCACCTCCTCGCGGGCCTCCCGGAGAGCGGTGTCGACCGGGCCCTTGTCGCCGGGGCCCGCCCTCCCGCCGGGGAAGGCGATGTGCCCGGCGTGGGTGGGCATCGTGTCCGGCCGCTTCATGAGGACCGTCCGCAGCTCCCCGCTCTCGTCCTCGAACAGCGGGGCCAGCACGGCGGCCGCGGGCCGGTCGCCCAGGTCCGGGGGCTCGTCGAGGAGGCGTATCGTCTCCCACATCTCCCAGTGGACGATAGGGCCCGGCGTAACCTGTGCGGATGCCCAAAGCGCGACTGGAGACCGATCGGCTCATCCTGCGGCGGTTCATCCGCCGCGACGCCGCGTCCCTCGACGACGGCATCCGAGCCTCCTTGTCGGACCTCAACCAATGGCTCCCTTGGGCTCGCATGGACTACGGGTCGGAAGACACCGCCGCCTTCATCCGCGACTCGATACAGGCGTGGAAGGAAGACCGAGCCTGGGACTACTCGATCCGCCGCCGCAGCGACCCGGGCCGCCATTTGGGCAACGTGTCGCTGTGGAACGTCTCCAAGCCGGGAAGGATCGGCGAGATCGGCTACTGGATCCGCAGCGACGAGACGAACAGCGGCATCTGCACCGAAGCCGTGGGCCGGGTGCTCGACGAGGCGTACGGCGAGCTCGGCTATCACAAGACGATCCTGCGAATCGCCGTCGGCAACGACGCATCCGACCGTGTGGCCTCCAAACTAGGTTTCACCCGGGAAGGCGTCTTGCGGGAGGAACTGCTGATCCGCGGGAACTGGGTTGACCACTCCTTGTGGTCACTGCTCGACCGCGAGTATCGCGCCTTGAGACGGGGCGAGACAACCCGCTAGCTGAACGGGACGACCCCGCCCGGCTCGATGCGTGTGCAGTAGCGCGGCTCTCGTCGGTGTTACTGCACACGCTGGCCGATGTGTGTGCAATAGCCAAGCTCCAGTCCGCAATACGGCACACGCTCAACTCAAGATTGGCTCACACGGCGCCGATAGGGCTGGGGCATGAGCAGAGACAAGGGGGCAGCCATCATCGAGGCGGCCATCGCCATCCCGATGGTCTTGCTTCTCACCTTCGGGCTGGTCGAGTTCGGCCGGTTCGTCATCACCGGATCCACCGTCGCCAACGCCAGCCGTGAGGCCGCTCGCTTCGCCACCGCCTCCGGCGACGGCCCCAGCGCAGTGCCCAGCTACGCCGACTGCGACGGTATCAGAGGCGCCGCCCAGCAGTACGGCGTCGTGGGGAGACCCTCCGACGCGCAGATCACCCTGGAGTACGACTCCGGGCCCGGCACAGCCGTGTTCGAGACCTGCGGCGGCCAAACCGTGGCGCCGGACCTCATCACCGACAGCGACCGCATCGTGGTGACCGTCTCGGTCCCATTCAGGACCGTGGTGCCGCTCATCAACGAGTTCATCGAGCCGACGACCATCTCCTCCCGCACGACCCGGACGATCAGCAAAGAGAACTGACTGTGGACCAGCCAGAAATGGGCCCCGGCTTCAGGCGGCGCCCGGGCAGGCTCGACTCCGCGAAGCCGGACGACGGCGTAGCCTCCATCACGGTCGCCGTCTCCATTGTGGTTCTCCTGGGCATGGCCGCCCTCGCCATCGACGGGTCGAACCTCTATCGGGAGCGAGGCGACGCTCAGAACGCGGCCGACCTGGCCGCGTACGCCGCCGCATTTGAGGCGTGCAACGGCGGATCGAGACCCGTCGAGGAGGGTCGGGCCCAGGCCGCCGCCAACGGATTCGACGACTCCGACCCCGACATCACGGTGGACATCTACAAGGAAGCCGACGGCTGGCGGGCCGAAGTCACCTCCGACGCCGACCGCTTCTTCTCGAAGATCGTCGGCGCCGACCTGCTCAAGGTCAACGCCGACGCCGTCGTCCGCTGCGTCGAGGGCACAGCGCCGGGCGGCGGGCACGCCCTGTTCGCAGGCGGCGACTGCAACGAGAAGAAGGGCCTGGACTGGTCGGGCTCAAACACTTTCGTCGACGGCGACATCCACACCAACGACGACATCCACCTCAGCGGCGGTGGGAACACGATCACGGGCAAGACCAGCTATGTGACGAGCACACACATCAGTGGATCAAAGAACGACTTCCAGCAAGGCGGGAAGCCTCTGCAAGAGAAATGGGCCGACTGGCCTGTCCGATACCGGACGGAGGACTTCCTGCCGGGCGGGCGGGTCGACCAGGAAGTCGCCGCCAAGGACATCCATCGCGGTGTCAAATTCGATCTCAAAGAACCCGACATTCAGAAGGGCGGCGTGTACATCGCCACCGAGGAGATCAAGATTTCCGTCGGCAGCGTCTCCGGCAAGTTGACGCTAGTGACCCTTCCGGAGGTGGCCGGCAAGGGACTGGTTCGTATCTCGGGGTCCAGCGTGAAGCTCGAGCCGTTCTGGGAAGACGTCCTGATCTTCTCCGACTACTACAAGGGCGGCTCCGACTACCCGTACACGCCGGGCCCATATTCGAGCAAACCGGACTGCAACGGCAACGGCATCATCGTCTCCGGCAGCAACAGCGAGTGGAGAGGCCTCCTCATAGCGCCCCGATCCACAGCCGCGATATCCGGCAGCAACAACACCGAGTTCGCGGGCGGCACCATCGGCTGGGGGGTCAAGCTCTCCGGGTCGCAACTGAGGCTGAGCGGAGGGCCCGGCGGCGGGCGGGGAGAGAGCCGACTGGTGCTGATCAGATGAAGCGGCCCGACGCCGAGTCGGGACGAGACCGCCGCCGACGGCTCGTCGACCCGACCCGGCCCGGAGGTCGGGACGAGGGCATCTCCACCATAACGGCCGCCGTCTCCATAGTGGTTCTCTTGGGTTTTGCCGCCCTCGCCATAGACGGGTCGAGCCTCTATCGGGAGCGAGGCGACGCTCAGAACGCGGCCGACCTGGCCGCGTACGCCGCCGCCAACGAGGCGTGCACCGGGGGATCGAGGCCCGTCGAGAAGGGTCGGGCCCAGGCCGCCGCCAACGGATTCGACGACTCCGACCCCGACATCGCGGTGGGTATCACCAAGGAGCCCGCCGGCTGGCGGGCGGAAATCACCGCCAACGCCGACCGCTACTTCTCGAGGATCCTCGAAGCGAACTCCCTCAAGGTCAACGCCGTAGCCGTCGTCCGTTGCGCCAAAGGCGATACGTCGGGCGGCTACGCCATCTTCGCAGGCGGCGACTGCAACGGGACGAAGGCTCTGAACTGGTCGGGCAACGGAAACTACGTCGACGGCAACGTCCACAGCAACGACGACTTCAACATGGCCGGCCACAACACTATCACGGGAAAGGTAAGCTATGTGACAAGCGCATACGCCAGTGGACCACAGATCGACTTCCAGGGTGGGAGGCCCCAGCAGGAAAGCTGGGCCGATTGGCCTGTGAAATACCGGACTGAAGACTTCCTCCCCGGCGGCCGGGTGGACCAGGAGGTCGCAGCCGAGCATATCCACCGCGGCGCCAAGTTCGATCTCAACGAAGCCAACCTCCAACAGGGCGGCGTGTACATTGCCACCGAGGAGATCAAGATCTCCGGCCGAGAGTACTCCGCCAAGGTCACGCTGGTGACGCTGCCGACGGAGGAAGGCAAGGGATTGGTTCGCATCTCGGGGAACCTAATGCGGCTCGAGCCGTTCTGGAAAGACGTCATAGTCTTCTCCGACTACTACGAGGGCGGTTCCGACTATCCGTATGCGCCCGGTCCCTATTCGAGCAAGCCGGACTGCGCCGGCGAGGGGATCATCTTCGACGGAGGCTTGAACCGGTGGAACGGCCTCCTCGTAGCGCCCCGTTCCACAATCAACATACACATGCACAACAACACCCAGCTCGCAGGCGGCACCATCGGCTGGGCCGTCAAGCTCGGCGGGTCGGAACTCATGCTGAGCGGAAAGACCGGCGGCGGGCACGGCGAGAACCAATTGGAGCTGGTCAGATGAGGCGGGCTGAGCCGCCGTCTCGGGAAGGCGCCCGCCCTGAGTCTGAGCGCGTCGGCTCGGCCCCGCCGAGCCGAACCAGGCGATCTCAAGAATGTGGCTAAGTGCACCGATAGGGACAGAGCGCCCGAAGCATCAACGAGGAGAGTCATCCATGTGCCAGGCAAATAGAGGCGCCGACGACAAGCGCCGTCACGCCTGGCTCATCAACCTATCCCGGCCCGGAGGCCGGGACGAGGGCATCGCCTTCGTCACTGTCGCCATCTCTTTGCTGGTGCTCCTCGGCATGGCCGCCCTCGCCATCGACGGGTCGAACCTCTACCGGGAGCGAGGCGACGCGCAGAACGCGGCCGACCTGGCCGCGTACGCCGCCGCCTACGACGCCTGCACCGGAGGATCGGACCCCCTTGAGGCTGCCAGGGCGCAAGCCAGGGTCAACGGCTTCGACAACGACGACTCCAAGGTCAACGTGCACGTCGCCAGAGAGCCCGACGGCTGGCGGGTCGAGGTCTCCGCCGAGGCCGACCGCTACTTCGCAAAGATCCTCGGCGCCGACATCGTCAATATCGCTGCCGAAGCCGTCGTCCGCTGCATCCGAGGCGGCGGGAGCGGCCAAATGCCCACGCTGTACACCTCGGGAATATGTCAAGGGCGCCCGGCTCTGACCATGTTCGGGGAGGACAACACGGTGCACGGCGACGTCCACAGCAACTTCGACATCCAGTGGAGCGGTGGGCAGAACGACGTGACGGGCAGGGCCACCTATGTGACGGAGGTGAAGGTCAACGGGCATGGGCACGACTTCGGCGAAGGACCCGACCAAGTCGACTGGCGCCCTTGGCCCATGATCTTGAGACCGGAGGACTTCGAGCCCGGCGGGATCGTGGAGCGGAGAGTCGGCTCGTCCAACTACCACTACGCCGACGAGTGGCAACTGACAAAGGACGACATCAGGCGGGGCGGGGTCTACGTCGCCAGGGAGAAGATCGCACTACATGCGTCCTACACCACGGCCAGATTGACGCTGGTGACGCTCCCCACCCGCGGGGGCGCGGGAACAATCGACATCACCGGCGCCAAACTCCGCTTGGAGCCCTACTACAAGAACATCCTCGCCTTCTCCGAGCACTACGAAGGCAGCTCGGATTACCCCTACGTCCGGGACTACGCCCCTCTGAAGTGCGGCTCGGCCGCCATCAAGATCGCCACCGCCGACACCACCTGGGAGGGTCTCCTCTACGCCGCCCGCGGCATGGTCAGCATCACGGGCGCCAAAGAGGTCGACTTCGGGGGCAGCATCCTCGCTCACGACATCAAGATCGCCGGGTCACGGCTGCAGTTCAGCTCCCTGGGCGGCGACGACAGCCCCACCCAGTTGGTCCTGGTCGAATGAGACGGCGCCTGATGAGACGAAACGACCGGGGCGCTTCGCTGGTGGAGACCGCCGTCATCGTCCCTTTCCTCCTCCTTCTCGCGCTCGGTGTGATGGACCTCGCCAGGGCCTACCTGGACGCCGCCATGGTCCAAGAGGCCGCTCAGGAGGGCGCCGTGTTCGCCTCCATACGACCGGGAGAACCGGACATGGCCGTGAGCCGGGCCGAGGAGTCCATCGCCGACATCGACTTCACAGGGTCGATAGCCGTGACCTGCCCGGCGAAGGATCAAGTGACAGTCACCGTCACCTACCGTTTCAGGCTGCTGACGCCTTTCATCGGCTCGATATTCGGCGAATCCATCGACCTGACCCACAGCGAGACGGCGCATGTGCTCAGCCCCAACCCGTGTGTCCCCAGCGGCTCGACGCCATAAGCCGAGCCGGCGCCTACCGCAGGCAGCCGGGGGCAATTCTCAATGCACAAACTACGGTATACCGTATCCAGAGCATTAGGAAACCGGGTTGGGGCTGGGGGTGAACCTGCGGCTCAGCCGCCGGAGGCGATGACCCTTGAGGCCTCGCCGACGAACACGGCGATCGCCGGGTAGAAGCCGATGGCCGCGGTGAGCGCGGCCGTGACCCCCAAGGCGAGGCGCAACGAACCGGCGGGCGGCGAGTCGACATCTCCGCGCAGCTCAATCGCGTCGTCGAGCCAGACGCTCTTGATCACCCTCGCGTAGTAGTAGAGGGCGATGACCGAGTTGACCGCGGCGACGACCGCCAGCGTCACAGGCCAGCCGCCCCCCGTGATCATCACCGAGCGGAACATGGCGAACTTGGCGAACCACCCGGCCAACGGCGGGATGCCGGCGAGGCTGAAGAAGAACACCGCGGTCAACACGCCCAGCCTCGGGTCGGCTTTGGCCAGGCCCGACCAGGCGGCCAGCTCCCCCGACTCGGTCTTCTTCGCCGCGGCGATGACCACGGCGAAGGCGCCGAGGTTCATCACGGCGTAGATGACCAGGTATACGACGGTCGCCGCGAAGGCCTCCGCGAGGTCGGCGCCGTCCACGGCCGCGGCGGCGAAGGGGACGAGCATGAACCCGGCCTGGGCCACCGACGAGTAGGCGAGCAGCCGGACGACGTTCGTCTGCCGGAGGGCCGAGAGGTTGGCGACCGTCATCGACAGGGCGGCGATGACCCACAAGGCGGGCGCCCAGATCTCCGACGCCCCGGGCAACGCCAGGTACATGACGAGCAACATCGCCGTGAGCCCCGCCGCCTTGGAGCTCACCGAGAGATAGGCGGTGATCGGCGTGGGGGCGCCTTCGTAGGTGTCGGGCGCCCAGAAGTGGAACGGCGCCGCGGCGACCTTGAACGAGAAGCCGACGATGACGAACAACACCGCCAGAGTCAACGCCGGGGTGTTCCCCATGTCCGCGGTGGCCGCGGCCAGGCCGGCGAAGGTCACCTCCCCGGTCAGGCCGAACAACAGGGACATGCCGTACAACAGGATCGCCGTCGACAAGACGCCGAGGATGAAGTACTTCATCGAGGCCTCGTTCGACTTGGCGTCGCCCTTGCGCCACCCGGCGAGCAGGTAGAGCGGGCCGGTGACCAGCTCGATGCCGATGAACAAGATGATCAGGTCGCGGGCGGACGCCATGACCAGCGAGCCGAGGACCGAGGCCAACAACAGGAAGTAGTACTCGCCCTGGTAGTAGCGGTCGGACTCGATGTAGTTGTGGGACATCAGGAACACGATGTAGGCGGCGATCAGGAACACCGCCTTGAGCACCAAGGAGAACTCGTCCACCGCGTATGCGCCGCCGAACATCGAGACGGTCTCGCCCCTGACGGCCGACACGGCCAGCGGGATCAGCGCGAGAGCCGTGCCCGCCACGGCCGCCGTCGCGGTCAGGTGCTTCCGCGGCCGGCGCAGGGTCAGGTCGAGCGCCAGCACAACCAACATCGTCGCCGCGACGATCAGCTCCGGCGCCAGGGCTAGGTAGTCGATCTCGAGCTGCAAGCGTCAGCCTCCGAGGGGTGAGCCGATGGAGGCCGTCGCCCCCGAGCCGAACGCCATGTCGACCAGCGAGGTCACGGCGCCGGTCGTCGAGTTGAGGATGAGTTTGGGGAAGAAGCCGATGATCACGATGAGGATCATCAGCGGAACCCAGGCGGCCAGCTCGAAGCGGTCGGCGTCGCCCAGCTCGCGCCCCGCCCACTCCTCGCTCGGCTCACCCAGGTTGACCTTCTGGAGCATCCACAGCATGTAGCCGGCGGTCAACACCGTGCCGACGGCGCCCGCCACCATGGCGGTGCGGAACAGGCCGAGGGGAAGGCCGGCGAGGGGGTTGTACGCGCCGACCAGGGACAGGAACTCGCCCCAGAAGCCGGCGAGGCCCGGGAGGCCCAGCGACGCCATCGCGGTGAAGGCGAGTATGCCGCCCATCACCGGCATGAGCTTGATGTTGCCCCCGAGACGGGCCATCTCGCGGGTGTGGTAGCGGTGGTGCATCGAGCCCGCCAAGAAGAACAGGAGGCCGGTGATGAGGCCGTGGGCGACCATGCCGATGACGGCGGCGTTGATGCCGACGTCGGTCATGGTGGAGATGCCGAGCATCACAAAACCCATGTGACCCACCGACGAGAAGGCGATGAGCCGTTTCATGTCGCTCTGCGCCAGGCAGGCCAACGAGCCGTAGATGATCCCGATCACCGACAGGACAGCGATGAACGGCGCCCACTCCACCGCCTCGCCGGGCAGGATCGGCAGGGAGATGCGGACGAAGCCGTAGGCGCCGAGCTTCAGGAGGATGGCCGCCAGGAGCACCGAGCCCACGGTGGGCGCCGCCGTGTGGGCGTCGGGGAGCCAGGTGTGGAGGGGCCACATCGGCACCTTCACGGCGAAGCCCAAGAACATGGCCCCGAAGACGAGGAAGGCGAAGGCGCCGGTGAAGGCGCCGCCCGCCCCCAACTCGGTCAACGCCGGTATGTCGAACGTGCGGGCGCCGTGGTTCCCCGACTCGAAGTAGAGGGCGAGGAAGCCGAGGAGCATGAACGCCGACCCGAACAACGTGAACAGGAAGAACTTGATCGAGGCGTAGAGCCTTGTCTCGGTCGGCTTGGCGAAGCCCGGCACCTTGCGGGGGGACTTGTCGCCCCAGATCCCGATCATGAAGTACATCGGGAGCAGGACCACCTCGAAGAAGATGAAGAAGAGCACCAGGTCGAGGGCGACGAAGGTGCCGTTCATCCCGGTCGCCAGGATCATCATGAGGATGAGGAAGGCCTTGGGGTTCCTCGGCTCGTCCCAGTGGTTCCAGGAGTAGATCACGGCGAGCACGACCACAAACGTGGAGAGGACGAGGAGAGGCAGGCTGATCCCGTCCACGCCGACGTGGTAGTTGGCGTTGATCGCCCCGATCCAGGTCTGCGACACCTCGAGCTGGTAGGTGTTGTAGTCGCCCGCGGCGAAGTCGAACCGGCCCACGAGGACCAGCGAGGCGATGAACGCCAGCGACGCCGCCGCCAGCCCCGTCGCCTTCAGGGCGCCTTCCCTCTCCTTGGGGACCAGCCCGAGGAGAAGGGCGCCGACCAGGGGCAGGAAGACGATGACCGTCAAGCCCCAGCTATCGAACCACTCCATAGTTATCAGCCTCTCACTTGTCTAGAACAGTAGAACGAAAACGATCACGAGAATCAGGGCGCCGCCCACGAAGGCCGCGGCGTACTGCTGGACCCGCCCCGTCTGCAGCTTGCGGACGGCCGACCCGGTCCCGTCGGCGACGGCCGCCAGGCCGTGGACGGCGCCGTCGACGCCCTTCTGGTCGACGGTGTCGTACACCAACCCGCCGAGGCCCTTCACAATCGCGCCGACGCCGTTGACCACGCCGTCGATGATGTAGGTGTTGGTCCAGTCGACGAACCGGGCGATCGGCCTCGAGACCAGGTACACCAGGCCGTCGGCGGCGTCGTCGACGTGGTACTTGTTGCGGAGGAGGGGGTACAGCAGGGGGACCTCGAAGCCGTCCCGCTCCGCCCTGGCGCCCCGGCCCGGCCCGTAGACGACGCGGCCGACGACGATCCCGAGGAGGGCGGCGGCGAGGCCGACGGCGGCGAGGGCGTAGTTGACGCTCTCGGCGTGGTGGTCGCCCATGGGGACCGCCCGCACCGCCAGCCAGTCGGTGAAGGCGCCGATGACCGGCCACTTGACCCCGGGGATGTTGAGCAGGCCGACGAAGACCGAGGGGATCGCCAGCGCTACCAAAGGGCGGGTCATCACCGGGGGCGACTCGTGCGGCTCGCCTTCGCCCTGGTAGGGGCCGAAGAAGGTGAGAGCGACCGCCCGGGTCATGTAGAAGGCGGTCACGAAGGCGCCGGCCACGGCGATCCACATCACCTGTGTGTATCCCTCGTAACCGAGCGTCGCCAGGATCTCGTCTTTCGACCAGAAGCCCGCGAAGGGGATGATCCCGGCGAGGGCGAGCGAGCCGACGACGAACGTCCGGTAGGTGGTCGGCATGTGCTCCCGGAGGCCGCCCATGTCGCTCATGTTGTTGGAGTGCGCGGCGTGGATCACCGACCCCGCCCCGAGGAAGAGGAGAGCCTTGAAGAAGGCGTGGGTGAAGAGGTGGAAGACGCCCGCGGTGTACCCGCCGGCGGCGACGGCCGTCATCATGTAGCCCAGCTGGGAGACGGTGGAGTAGGCCAGCACCTTCTTGATGTCGTCGGCGACCAGGGCGAGGAGGCCGACGGCGAGCAGGGTGATCGCCCCGATGACCACCATGAGCAGGCGAGCGTCCTGGGCGAGGTTCTGGAACAGCGGGAACACCCGGGCCATCAGGTAGACGCCGGCGGTGACCATGGTGGCGGCGTGCATGAGGGCCGACACCGGGGTCGGCCCCGCCATGGCGTCGGGTAGCCAGATGTGGAGGGGGAACTGGGCGCTCTTGCCCATCGCCCCGAAGAAGAGGAGGAGGCCGCCCGCCAACGCCACCGCCCCCAGCTCGCCGGAGTGCTCGACCGCGGCGTGGGCCAGGTCGCCGAAGTCCCAGCTTCCCAGCGCGACGGCGACCATGATCGCCCCCAGGATCAACCCGACGTCGGCCACCTTGTTGGTGAGGAAGGCCTTGTTTCCCGCCTTGACGTTGGCGATGTCCTCCCAGTAGAACCCGATCAGGAAGTAGGAGGCGAGGCCGACGCCCTCCCAGCCGATGATGAGCTGCACCAGGTTGGGGGCGCCCACCAAGACGAGCATCGCCCCGGCGAACAGCGAGAAGGCGGCGAAGAACCAGGGCACCCTGACGTCGCCGCGCATGTACCCGACGGCGTAGATGAACACGACCAGGCCGACAAAGCTGACCAGGAAGTACATCATGATGGAGAGGCCGTCGACCACCCAGCCCAGCTCGAAGACCATGTCGGCGCCGATCCGGCCGATCTCGAAGACGGTCTGATCGAGCACACCCTCGGTCATGTTGAGCCACATGAGGGCCGAGGCCCACACGGTGTTGACCGCCAGCGCGGCGACGGCGAGCCACCCGCCCCCGCTCTTCATCCGCTTGCCGAAGACCATGATCGCCGCCATCGCGACGAAGGGCAGGATCAACATGATCCCGGCGGTGTCGGCCCACCAACCGCCGTCGCCGGCGTGCACGGCGTGCTCGCCCTCCTCGACGGCCAGGGCGGCCAGGTTACCGATCGCAGCTCTCACGCCTACCACCTCATCAGGCTCAGGTCGTCGACGGCGGCCGACTTACGGTTCCGGAAGATCATCAGGACGATGGCGAGGCCGATCCCCACCTCGGCGGCGGCGACGGTGATGACGAAGACGGCGAACACCTGGCCGATGACGTCGGAGGTGACGAGGACCGACTCGAAAGCCACCAGGTTGATGTTGACCGCGTTGAGCATCAGCTCGACCGACAGCAGGATCAGCACGATGTTGCGGCGCACCAGCAGGCCGTAGACGCCGAGGGAGAAGAGAGCGGCCCCGAGGACGAGGAACTGGGTGAGCAACATCAGACCGTCGCCCTCTCCTCCTCCTCGGCGGGAGTGAGGTCCCGCCGGGCGAGGGTGATCCCGCCGATGAGGGCGGCCAGCAGCACGAAGGAGACGGCCTCGAAGGCGATGACGAACCGTCCCAGCAACGACTCGCCGATCGCCTCGGCGCCGGCCGGCTCGCCGACGCGGGCGACGAGGGTGACCCCGAAGGCGTCGATGGAGGCCCAGGCCGTCAGGGCGAACGTCGTCGCGGCCAGGACGGCGGGCCATGCCTTCTTGTCGGAGGCGAGGCTCTCGTCGAGCCCGGTCGGGGCCCTCGTGATCATGATCCCGAACAGGAGCAGGACTATCACCGCCCCGATGTAGACGAGGACGAGGGCCCAGGCGACGAACTCCGCCGAGAGCAGCAGGAACAACCCCGCCGAGCAGGCCAGCGCCCCCACCAGGAAGAGGGCGGCGTGCACCACGTTGCGGGAGGTCACGACGCGCCAGCCGCAGTAGAGGGCGGCGAGGCCGATGGCGGTGAACACCCAGTTGACGGGCTCGCCCGCCCAGTCGCCGAACGTCATCGCTCCAGCTCCGGGGGCTCAGGGACCGTCGCCAACCAGTCTTGGAGACGGCCCATGTCGTGGAGCATGTCGCCCATGGCGGGCTCGGAGTACTCATAGTCGGGACTCCAGAAGAGGGCGTCGAAGGGGCAGACCTCCACGCAGATCCCGCAGTACATGCAGAGGGCGTAGTCGATGTCGAACCGGTCGAGCTTGGAGCGGACCTTGACCCGGCCTCCCGGCTTGGCGGGCGGCAGCTCCTCCTTGTGGCCCTCGATGTAGATGCACCAGTCGGGGCACGACCTGGCGCAGAGCATGCACACGGTGCAAGCCTCCTGGTCGAGGGCGATCACCCCGCGGGCCCGGGGAGCGGGCACCTCCTTGACCTTGGGGTAGTTGACCGTCGCCAGGTGCTTCTTCGGCAGGAAGACGGTCTTCAGCATCTGCGCGAAGGTCACGGAGAGGCCTTTGACCAGCCCGGCGCCCGGCGCCTGCCTGCGCCCGTTGACCGACGCCATCAGAGAGCCACCTTGAAGAAGGCCGTGACCGCGATGTTGGCTAGGGCGAGGGGGACGAGCCACTTCCAGGCGAGAGACTGGAGCTGGTCCTCGCGGAAGCGGGGGAAGGTCCAACGGAACCAGATCATCACGAACACGAGGAGCGCCACCTTGGCGGCGAGCACCAGCGGGCCGATGTACGCGAGCGTCGACTCGGGCACGCCGGGCAGGTGCCAGCCGCCGAGGAACAGCGTGGCGGCGATCGCCGACATGGTGAACATGTTGGCGTACTCGGCGAGGAAGAAGAACAGGAACCGGAAACCGGAGTACTCGGTCACGAAACCCATGACCAGCTCCGACTCGGCGATGGGCATGTCGAAGGGGATCCTGGTGAGCTCGGCCAAAGCGGCCGTCATGAACACGGCGAACCCGACGAACTGGACCACCACATAGGGAAAACCCGCCTCGATCTGGGCTTCGACGATGCCGCTCATGCTCATCGTGCCGGCCATGATGACGGCGCCGACCACGGCGAGGACGAGGGGAAGCTCGTAGGCGATGAGCTGCCCGGCGGCCCGAAGACCGCCCATCAGCGAGTACTTGTTGGCCGACGACCACCCGGCCATGAGGACGCCGATGGTGCTCAGCGAGGAGATGGCCAGAGCGTAGAAGACTCCCACGGAGAGGTCCTCGAAGATGAGGTCGGGGCCGAAGGGGATCACAACGAGTAGGGCGACCGTGCCCATGAGCACCAGGATGGGCGCCGCCTTGAAGACCGGCCTGTCGGCGCCTTCGGGGACGAGGTCCTCCTTCTGGAAGAACTTGACGCCGTCGGCGATGAGCTGGGCCCAGCCCCAACGGCCGCCTGCGAAGTAGGGGCCGACCCGGGCCTGCATCTTGGCCGAGAGTTTCAGCTCGGCGAACCCGAGGACCAGGGCGACGGCGGGGACCAGGACGGCGGCGATGACCACCTTGCCCGCCAGCGCCGCCCACGGGTTGGCGAAGAAGTCGGCCAAGCCGCCCATCAGCGACCCTCTCCGACATGCGCCCGGCGGCGCCGCGACCGCATCGGCCCACGTCTCCCGATACGAGGTCGCGACCGGGTCATCGGCCCGCGTCTCCCGCCACGAAGTCGCGACCGGGTCATCGGTCCACGTCTCCCAGCACGAAGTCGAGGCTGCCCATGATTGCGATTATGTCGGGGACGAGGGCGCCTTCGAGCAGCCAGGGCAACGTCGAGATGTTGGAGAAGCTGGCCGAGCGGATCTTGAGCCGATAGGGGCCGACGCCGCCGTCGGAGACCAGGTAGTAGCCCATCTCCCCCTTCGGGTTCTCGGCGCGGACGTAGGTCTCGCCCTTGGGCACCTTGACGATCTTGGGGACCTTGGCTTGGAGCGGGCCGGAGGGGAGGCCGTCGATCGCCTGCAGGACGATCTTGGCCGACTCCCGGGTCTCGTCGAAGCGGACCCGCCACCGGTCCCAGCAGTCGCCGTTCTCGCCGACGCAGATGTTGAAGTCGTACTTGTCGTAGGGGAGGTATCCCTCAACCCGGCGGAGGTCGAACTCGACCCCCGAGCCCCGCAGGTTGGGGCCGGACACGCCGTAGGCGGCGCCCACCTCCGCCGGGAGCATCCCGACGCCTTTGGTCCGGGCCAGGATGATCTCGTTCCCGGCCACCAGGGCCTCTATCTCGTCGCAGACGGCGAGGACCTTGCCCATCGCCTCCCGGGCGCCTGCGAGGAATGCGACGGGAAGGTCTTGGACGAGCTTGCGGGTGGTCGAGCCCGCCCCGGCCGCGGGCTTGACCCCGCCGATCCTGTTGAAGTTGGGGTGGAACCGCCCCCCGGTGACGCCTTCGACGAGGTCGAGCACCCGCTCGCGCTCGCGCAGGGCGAAGAACAGGGGCGTGCCCGCGCCCAGCTCCAGCGGGTAGGCGGCCAGGAACATCAGGTGCGACGAGATCCGGAACATCTCGGTGAGCATCAGCCTGATGTGTTGCGCCCTCTCGGGGACCTCCATCTCCATGAGCTTCTCGGCGGCGACGATGAAGGGGATCTCGTTGGCGTACCCCGAGACCCAGTCGATCCGGTTGATCAGGGCGGTGATCTGCGGGTAGGTGCGGACCTCGGAGAGCTTCTCGTAACCCCGGTGCATGTAGCCGATCACGGGTTTGACGTCGTACACCCTCTCGCCGGAGACCTGGGCGACGAGCCGGAGCACGCCGTGGGTCGAGGGGTGCTGCGGCCCGATGTTGAGGGTCATGTCGGCGGTCTCGAGCTCGACGGAGACCTGCGCGTCGGCGAGGCGCAACCTGGCGGTGTGCTGATCGACGGTCATGGGGCCTCCGCGCTCTCGGCCGACTTCTCGGCCGACGGCTCGGCCTCCGGCATCGGCTCGACGTCGACCGAACCCGGCCAGGGTTTCACCTCGCGGCTGAGCAGCGGGTAGCTCTTCTGGAGGGGGTGGCCGGAGAAGTCCTCCGGCAAGTAGAGGACGTCGAGACCGGGGTGGCCGACAAAATCAATGGCGAACATCTCGGCGGTCTCCCGCTCGTGCCAGTCGGCGCCCGCGTACACCTCGGTGAGGGTGGGGATGGAGGGGTCGTCTTTGGGAAGGTCGGCGGAGAAGGTCACCCGCCGGCCCTCGGCGAGGTCGGCGACGGTCGTGATCAGCTCGTAACGCTCCTCTACCTCGTCGGACAGCGGCTCGCCTGCGGCGGGCTCGTTCGCCCAGTCGATGGCGGAGAGGAAGGAGAAGAAGACGAGGCCAAGCTCGTCCCGCGCCGTCTCGTGGGCCGAGACCCACGCTTCGGCGGGCACGCGCACCTTGACGGTGTCGCCTTCGATCGAGGCCTCGCCGCCGACCGCCCGGGCGACGTCATCGGCGTGCTCTTGGAGCGGGTGGGCTTCGCCGTCAGACTGGCTCGAGGTCACGCCGGTTCCACTTCTCTTTGATGTCCTCTTCCTTGATGATCTTCTGAAGCTGCACGATCCCCTCCATCAGCGCCTCGGGGCGGGGAGGGCAGCCGGGCACGTACACGTCCACGGGGATGATCTGGTCGACGCCTTTGGTGACCGAGTAGGAGTCCCAGTAGGGGCCGCCGCAGTTGGCGCACGAGCCCATGGAGATGACGTACTTGGGGTCGGGCATCTGGTCGTAGAGGCGGCGCACCGCCGGGGCCATCTTGTCGGTCAGGGTGCCCGCCACGACCATGAGGTCGGCCTGCCGCGGCGAGGCGGGCAGCGGGATGATGCCGAACCGCATCATGTCGTAGCGAGGGCTGGCGGCGGCGAGCATCTCGACCGAGCAGCAGGCGAGGCCGAACTGAAACATCCACAGGCTGTACCGCCGGGACCAGTTGAGGAGCCACGAGACGGGTTTGGGCGCCCCGAGCCGCTGCACTACTCCCACTTGAGGACCCCCTTGCGTATGGCGTAGACGAGGCCGAGCACGAGGACGGCGATGAAGATGAGCATCTCGACCAGCCCGAACACGCCCAGCTTCTCGGCGATGACGGCCCAGGGGAAGATGAACACGGCCTCGACGTCGAAGATGACGAACAGGAGGCCGAAGACGTAGTAGCGGACGTAGCTCTGCGCCCACCCCGACCCGACGGGGTCGACGCCGCACTCGTAGGTCAGCTTCTTGGCCTTGGTCGGGTTGGCCGGGCGGATGACCGAGGCGACGCCGAGCATCACCAACACGAGCGCGGCGCCCACGGCGAGGAAGGCCCCCACCGTCATGTAGTCCTGGAAGTACTCGCTCATCCCTCTCGCGGCCAGCCCGCTGGAACGGGGGCGAGTATATGCCCGTGCCCGCCGAGGTCGAATCGGGGCCTCTACGCTGTCGGCCATGCCGCAGGGCCCCTCCTACGACGGCGCCGGGTTGGTCAATCTCGCGGCCGAGCTGGAGCATCGCCTCACCGGCGGTTCGCCGTCGCCGCGGCTCGCCGACGGCGGCGCAATTCCGACCGCCGACACCTATGTCCTCGCCTTGTTCGACGGGCTGGGGACGGCCCAGCTCGACCATCGGGGCGCCGCCGTCTTCCGCTCGTCGGAGGCCGGGACGCTGGAGGCGCCCTTCCCGACGACCACGTCGGTCTCCCTGGCGACGGTGGCGACGGGTCTCCCCCCCTCGCGCCACGGCCAGGTGGCCCACCTCACCTGGATGCCCGAGTTGGGGGAGGTGGTCAACTCACTGCGGTGGACGAGCCTCTGGGGCGGTCCCGTCCCCTACGACCACGGCGCCCACCTCCCCCGACCCAACCTCTGGGAGAGGCTCAGGTCGGCGGGCGCCGAGCCGATCACCGTGCAGTCGACCGAGTTCTCGGGAACGCCGCTCAGCCGCGCCCTGTACCGGGGTTGCCGCTTCGAGGGGGCGGCGAGCGCCGGCGAGCTGGTCGACGCCGCGGCCGAGCTCGCCTCCGCTCCGGGGAGGCTCATCTTCGTGTACATGAACCAGGTCGACGTCGCGGGCCATGTGCACGGCTTGGGGAGCGAGGAGCTGACCGACGCGATGAGGCTGGCGGCGGGGGTGTGGGAGGGCCTCGCGACGCGGCTGCCGCCCGGCGCCGGGTTGGTCGGTACCGCCGACCACGGCTTGGTCGAGTTCAGCGAGCGCCGCAAGATCCGCGTCCGGGAGCCGCGTTTTCGCAAGCTGCGGCTGGCGGGCGACACGCGGGGCGTCCAGATGTGGGGCGACCGGGCGCTGATGGCCGAGATGGCTTCGATCGCGGGCGGCCGCCTCGCCGACCCGGCGACGCTGGTCGGCCCGGACCCGGGCGACGTCGCCAAGCGCCGTCTTGGGGAACAGGTGTTGATGCCGCCTGATGATGTCGCGGTCATCCCCCGCGGGTTCGACGGGAGGCTGCGCTGCTATCACGGCGGGCTGAGCCGAGCCGAGGTCGAGATCCCCCTCCTGGTTTCCTAATGCTCTGGATTCGGTATACCGAAGTTTGTGCATTGAGAATCGCCGAACCGGCGAATTCGGGGGCGACTCCACAAGTGACGGACCGCCTCCACCCAGTTCGTCAATTCAGCGACGCGCTGCCGGGGCCTCGATGAGGGTCTACTTCGCCGCCGCCGAGGCTGCCCCCCACGTCAAGGTGGGCGGGCTCGGCGACGCCGCGGCGGGGTTGGTGGCCGCTCTCGGCCGCCTCGGGACCGAGGTCCGGCTGATCCTCCCCGACTACGGCGGCCTCGACTTCCGCGAGGAGAGCGCCGCGCCGGTGACGCTTCCCCCCTGGGCCGGGCCCGTGACGGCTCGCCGCGGGTCGCTCGACGGGTTCGACCGGGTGACCCTGCTCGACGCGCCGAGCATGCGGCGGCCCCACCCCTACGTCGACGACAGCGGCGAGGGCTGGCCGGACAACGACTACCGCTTCTTCACCTTCTCCGCGGCGGTGGCCGCCTTGGCGGAGGCGGGCAAGCCCGATGTGCTCCATCTCAACGACTGGCACACCGGGGCGGCGCTCGGGCTGACGACCTCTCCCCCGCCGTCGGTGCTCACGGTGCACAACCTCGCCTACCAAGGGACCGTCTCGGGCTGGTGGCTTCAGCACCTCCCGAACAGGGCGGAGGCCTATGAGTGGCACGGCGGGGCCAACCCTCTCTCCGGGGCGATCGCGCTGGCCGACAGGGTCGTGGCGGTGAGCGCAGGGTTCGCCGCCGAGACGCTGCAGCCGGAGACGGGGTTCGGCCTGCACGACGCCTTGGCCGCCAAGGGCGACAGCTACATGGGGATCATCAACGGGATTGAGACCGACGTTTGGGACCCGGCCGCCGACCCTCATCTCGACGTCGGGTACGGCGCCGACGCGGCTTCGAAGAAAAGGGGCCTGGGCCGGCGGCTGGCGGCCGAGGTCGGCCTGGCGGCCGAGTCGGGGCCCATCGTCGGCATGGTGACCCGCCTCACCGGCCAAAAGGGGGTGGACATCGCCTTGGAGGCGGCGGCGACGTTGCCCGACTTGGGGGCGCGCATGGTCCTGCTCGGGTCGGGCGAGCCCGCCTTGGCCGAGGCGGCGAGGGCGTTGGAGTCCGCCATGCCGGGGCGGTTCGCCTTCCGGTTCGGCTACGACGAGGCGTTGTCGCATCGCATCTTCGCCGGGTCGGACCTGTTCTTGATGCCGAGCCGGTTCGAGCCCTGCGGGTTGGCCCAGATGCAGGCGATGAGGTACGGCGCCATCCCGGTCGTCACCGCGGTGGGGGGGTTGGCCGACACGGTGATCGACGCCGACGCCGACCCCGACGAGGGCGTCGGGTTCGTCGCGCCCGAGCCGACGGGGCCGTCGGTCGCCGACGCGCTCCGCCGCGCCGTCGGGGCGTGGCGGTCGACTCGGCGACGGGGGGCGATCCGACGGAGGGGCATGGAGACCGACTGGTCCTGGGACGGCCCGGCGAGGCGTTACCTCAGCCTCTACCGCACCCTCACCTCAATTTCCTAATGCTCTGGATTCGGTATACCGAAATGTGTGCATTGAGAATCGCCCCGCCTCCAGTCTGCGCGTAGAGAGTCGCCCCGCCGCGGGCCTGCGCGTCGAGAACGCCGTGTGGGGCGGCGGCGCCGGTGCGCTAGTTTCTCCTCCCATGATCGCCAGGCGCACCCGCTTCATGTCAATGGTCCTCGCGGGAGGCGTCGGCAACCGCCTGATGCCGCTCACCCGGGACCGGGCCAAGCCGGCCGTCCCCTTCGCCGGCCACTACCGCCTGATCGACTTCGCCCTCTCCAACCTCGTCAACGGGGGCTTCCGTCGGATCGTCGTCCTCACCCAGTACAAGAGCGACAGCCTCAACCGCCACCTGTCCTTCACTTGGCGGATGTCAAGCCTGATCGGCGACTATGTGACGTCGGTGCCCGCCCAGATGCGGGTGGGGGAGCGTTGGTTCCTCGGGTCGGCCGACGCCATCTACCAGAACTTCAACCTGCTCCACGACGAGAGACCCGAGCATGTCTTCGTGTTCGGGGCCGACCACATCTACAGGATGGACCCCGCCCAGATGTTGGAGCTGCACATTGAGACCGGCGCCGGGGTCACCGTGGCCGGGATCCGCACCCCCATCGAGGAGGCCGGCCAGTTCGGGGTGATCGAGAAGGGCGAGACATCGCACATCGAGGCCTTCCGCGAGAAGCCGCCCGACCCGAAGCCGCTGCCCGACGACCCCGGCCAGGTCTTGGCCTCGATGGGCCTCTACGTCTTCAACACCGAGTACCTCCTCGACCTGGTGGAGGCCGACGCCCGGAACGACTCCTCAAGCCACGACATCGGCGGCGACCTGATACCGGCGGCGGTGAGCGCCGGCGAGGCCCACGTCTACGACTTCGCCGACAACGTCGTGCCCGGCTCGCTCGACCGAGACCGGGGCTACTGGCGCGACGTGGGGACGATCGATTCCTACTTCGACGCTCACATGGACCTGGTCCACCCCGAGCCGGTGTTCAACCTCTACAACATGGAGTGGCCCGTCTACACGATCACCCGCACGCTGGCGCCGGCGAAGATCGTGGCCGAAGGCGGTCAGGGGTCGAGGGTGAAAGACACCATCTTCAGCAAGGGCGTCATCATCTCGGGGTCCAAGGTGTCGGACACGGTCCTGGGCCCGGCTGTGCACATAGAGGGGAACTCCCGGGTGGACCGGTCGATTCTCATGCGCGGCGTGCGCGTCGGCGCCGGGTCGGTCATCCGCAACGCCATCATCGACAAGTCGGTGATGGTCCCTCCCGGCACGGAGATCGGGGTGAGCCCGGAGCGGGACCGCGAGCGCTTCCAAGTGTCCAACAGCGGCGTGGTGACCATCGGCAAGCAGGACGAGATCACCGAGCCGAGGTGACCCGGCGGGAGCGCGCACTTGGCGCCCGGGCCGCGGCCCGGGCGCGCATCCCGGCCGGCGTCAGAGGCGGCGCTCTCCCGCGGAGGTCGGGTCGCCCGCGGCGGCGGCGAGCCACTCCGCGGCGACCTCGAAGAACGGCTCCTGACGCGAGCGAAACGCCTCGACGATCCGGTCCGTCTCGGCCAACGCCCGGTCGATCATCTCCTGCGTGTAGCCGTAGACGACCTGATGCTCCTCAAACTCGTCCTCGTCCTGCACCTCGATGGTCCCGTCCACATGGAGGGCGACGTCGAGGTCGAGGTCGATCGCCTCGTATCGGTTCTCCGACACCCAAACCGGGGGAGTCGTGATGTCGACGAAGGCAACGTACTTGCGGGCGGCAGGCCCCTCGTAGTGGAGATGCCACCAACCGTCGCGCGGGGCGCAGAAGACCGCATCCGCATCGGTGGGGTCGACATCCGCCCCGAGTCGGCGCCGCGCCGACCCCGCGGGGACCGAGACCCAGGCCCCCCACTCGTCCTCGCCCAAGTACAGGCCCTCGTACCCCCAATGGAGGACGTCGGGGTTCTTGAAGGACTGGACGGTGACCCGCCTCATCTCCCGGAGACTAACGGCCCGTTCTCAAGATGGGGAGTCAACTGGGGCGCCGACGCGTCGCCCGACCGGGCTGCTGTCGCACACACCCTGCTGAGCGTGTGCAGTAGTGCCGATGAGAGCCGCGAAACTGCACACGCATCGCCCAGCGTGTGCAGAAACACCGACGAGAGCAGCGAAACTGCACACGCATCGGCCGGGCGCCCTCGACCGCATCACCACATCCGCGACGGACCGCTACGGCGCCGACCCCCTCCGGGGCGGCCGCGGGGCCGTCTCAGCCGCCGATGTGGGACATCTCGACGGGAACGGCGAGCCGGGGGGCGGCGGCCGAGCGCAGCTCCGAGTAGCGGTCGCCCCGCGACGCCCAAACACCCGCGACAACCTCCACAACATCCTGCCCCGACCGCATCGCCGTCCGGAGGTCGGCGCCGGAGGAGGCGAAGAGACAGGTGTAGAGAACACCTTCGGCCGAGACCCGGGCCCGTGTGCACGACCCGCAGAACGGCCTGGTGACGGAGGCGATCACCCCGATCTCGCCCTGACCGTCCACATACCGGAAGCGGCCGGCCGCCTCCCCTGGGTAGTTGGACTCGACGGCCTCCAACGGGAACGCCTCATGGACGGCGGCGAGGATCTCCTCGGCCGTCGCCACGTCGTCGAGGCGCCAGCCGTTGGTGGCGCCCACGTCCATGTACTCGATGAACCGGAGGATGTGCCCGGTGCCCCGGAAACGGTCGGCCAGCTCCAACACGGCGTGCTCGTTCACCCCGCGCCGCACCACAGCGTTGACCTTGACCGGCCCCAGCCCGGCGGCGGCCGCCGCGTCGATCGCCTCCAACACCGTCGCCGCCGGAAGCCCGACGTCGCTCATGGCCCGGAAGGTGGGGTCGTCCAGCGCGTCGAGGCTCACCGTCACCCGACGCAACCCCGCCTCGGCCAGCGCCGCCGCCTTGCCGGCGAGCAGGGCGCCGTTGGTGCTCATCGTGAGGTCCTCGACCCCCGGGACGGCGGCGATCCGCCCCACCAGGTCGACGACGCCCTTCCGCAACAAGGGCTCGCCCCCGGTGATCCGGATCTTCCGGGCGCCGAGGGCCGTGAACGCCGCCGCCACCGAGACGATCTCATCGAAACTCAGAAGCCGATCGCGCGGGACGTATCTGTGGCCGGGGCCGAACGCCTCCCTCGGCATGCAGTAGGTGCAGCGGAAGTTGCATCGGTCGGTGACCGAGATCCGCAGGTCTCGCAAAGGGCGGCCGAGCAGGTCGCGCACAGCGGTCATGGGGTGAGACGATAAGCGGGACGACGCGGATCCGCCCTCTGAATTCGCCTCTTCCTCAGGTGCCGCTGCGGAGCGCATCGACCGGCTCAAGCCTGCTCGCCCGCCACGACGGGTACAGGCCCGCGATCAGGCCGACCAGGGCCCCCGCCAACGGGGCTGCCCCCGGGACCTCCGGGGACAACACAGGCGTCCACTGTTTGGTCGCCGACACTGCGACGATCACCAGCACACCCGTCGCCGCCCCGACGATGCCCCCCACAAAACCCATCGCCGCCGACTCGACGAGGAACTGCGCCGCGATGTTGCGGCGCTTCGCCCCGACCGCTCGCCGCAAGCCGATCTCGCCGACCCGCTCAAGCACCGACACCAGGGTGACGTTGGCGATGCCGATGGCGCCCACAAGGAGCGAGACGCCCCCAAGCACCAGGAACAAGGTGTTGACGTCCGACTCGACCCCCGACCTCACCGCCCGCGGCTCCGGCGGGACCTCCACCCGGAGCCGAGACGGCTCGTTCGGGCTGAGCGCCGTGGCGGCCTGGTCGCCGATCAGGTAGGCGGCGCCGATCTCGGTCCTGATGTGGACCTCGGCGGGAGCGCGGGTCCTGAACACCGAGCGGGCCGTGCCGTCCGGGATGACCACGGCGTCCAACAACGACGCCTCGCCGGCGACGTCTTTCAAGATCCCGATTACCAGGAGGGTCTTGTCGCCGATGAAGATCGCGGGTTGCTGGTCGACGCGGTTGAGGTTGAGCTTCGCCGCGGCGGCGGGGCCGAGCACCGCCACCGGGTCCTTCCGCTCAGCGTGGCCGGAGTCGAAGAGCCTTCCCGTGCCGAGGTCGGCGGCCACGGCCGTGAACAACCCCGGCGAGGCCGCGTAGACGCTCATCGCATGGTCGTTCTGCCCCAGCGGGTCGTTGATCGGGACCGAGCTGACCAGGTCGGCCCCCGTGTCGACCAGGGTGAGCGTCCCGGCGGCCACCACCCCGTTGAGGCGCGTCAGCCTCTCCTCCGCGTCCCAAGGGATCGCCGAGACCCCCTCTCGGCCCGACGAGCCGCCGCCCGTCGACTCCGTCCGGTTCTTGACCTCGACCGACGTGGCGGCGAGCGCGTCGAACCGGGTGACGATCTGGTTCCCCGCCGTCCTCGCCAAGCCGACGGTGGCTACCAGCGCGGCGACGCCGAGCACGGTGCCGAGAACCGTCAGGACCGTCCGCCCCGGCCGGGCCAACATGCCCGACACCGACTCCGCGACGAGATCCCGCAAGTCGAGCTTCGACACCGCGATGTCGGGCTTCGGCCGCTTCCTGCGCGCCATGCGTATCACACCGCCTCGGCGAGGTGGCCGTCGGTGATGGCGACCCGCCGCTGGGCCCGGCGGCTCACCGCCTCGTCATGGGTGATGACTATCAGCGTCAACCCTTCGGCGCTGCGCAAGTCGTCGAACAAGCCGAGGATCGACTGGGTCGTCTTGCTGTCCAGGTTGCCGGTCGGCTCGTCGCAGAGAAGGAGACTCGGTTGGGGGGCGATGGCCCGAGCTATGGCCACCCGCTGACGCTCGCCGCCGGAGAGCTGACCCGGGAGGAAGTCGAGGCGATGGCCGAGGCCGACCCTCTCCAAGGCGTCCCTCGCCCGTTGCCGGCGCACCCGTCGCGGTGTCCTGTTGTAGACGAGGCCGGTCATCACGTTCTCAAGCGCGGTGCGATACGACAACAGGTGGAAGGACTGGAAGATGAAACCGATCTCGGCGCCGCGCAGAGACGTCCTCATCTTGTCGCTCAGCCCCCCGACGTCGAGGCCGAGCAGGCGATACACCCCTCTGGTCGGCGTGTCCAGGCAACCGAGGATGTGCAGCAGCGTCGACTTGCCCGAGCCGGAGGGCCCGGCGATCGCTATGTAGTCGCCTTCCTGCACCGAGAGGTCGGCGTTCTTGACGGCTTCGACCGGCGGCGACCCGTCAAACGTCCGGGACACCCCCTCCAACGCGACGACGCTCATTGCTCGGCCTCGGTGGTCGTGGTCGCGCCCTCAGAGCCCTGCTGGAACCCGACGACAACCCGTTCGCCTTCGCGCAGCTCCCCTTCCGTCGGGGTCACCTCAACCAGGCCGCTCGCCGTCAAGCCGGGTTTGACCTTCACGGTCCGCACCGTCTTGTCGGCGGCCTCCACGGTCACGATCGTGTCGCCGCCGGCGGTCGCCGACAGAGCGGACACCGGGACGGCCAACACGTCCCCCTCGGTTGAGCGGGCGGCCACCGGGATGGTGATCTTGACGTTGGCGTTGTTGAGCTCGCTGCGTATCTCGTCGGGCAGGATCTCAATGTACACCTCATGGGCGGCGACGTCGTTGGTCCCGGGGCGGTCGGCGATCTTCGAGATCGTCCCCCCGACCTCGACGTCGATCCGGCTCAGCTCGATGGTCACCGGGTCGCCCTCGTTGAGCAACTCGGCCTCTTCGACGCTGACCGACGAGTCCACGGCGAGCCTCGACCCGGACACCGTCATCAACTCGCCGGAGGCGAGGCCGCCGCGCTTCGTGTTGACGACGTCGACCCGGATCGGGAAAGCCTTGAAGAACATGAACTCGCCGCTGGGCACCGACGTGCCCACCTGAGCTTGGAGCTCGGCAAGGCTCTCCTGGGCCTTGTCGAGGGCCTTCTTCTCCGCGTCGACGTCCCGGGGGGCGCCGAGCTCGCCTACCTTCCCGCTCGCCTCCTGATAGGCGGACTCAACTTCGCCCACCCGGGTCTGGGCGTCGGCGACCGCTTCGCGGGCGTCGGTGACCGCCTTGCGGGCGTCGGTGACCGCCTTGCGGGCGTCGTCGGCTTCCTTGCGGGCGTCGTCGGCTTCCTTGCGGGCGTCGTCGGCTTCCTCGCGGGCGTCGTCGGCCGCTTCTTTGAGGGCGTCCGCATCCGCATCCGTCTGGGACCCGGCGGCGGCGGAGCCGGAATCGGTCCCCGGCTGGGCGGTCCCCGGCTGGGTGGTCCCCGGCTGGGTGGTCCCCGGCTGGGTGGTCCCCGGCTGGGTCGCCGCCTTGGCCTTCGCCTCGGCCTCCTGAGCCTTCGCCTCGGCCTGCTGAGCCTTCGTCTCGGCCTGCTGAGCCTTCGTCTCGGCCTCCTGGGCCTTCGTCTCGGCCTCCTGGGCCTTCGTCTCGGCCTGTCGCTGACGCTTCTCCGCCGCGGTGAGCGCCTTCTTCTCGGTGTCCCGATCCTTCTTCTTGGCGGCCTCCACCTTCTCCGCTGCGGTCGCATCGGCGCGTCGCTTCACTGCGGCGTCGTAGGTTTCCTTGGCGCTCGCGACGGCCTCCTTCGCGGCCGCCACCTTGTTGAGAAGGGCCTCGGTCGGGGGGATCGGCTCGTGGTCGCGCGACTCGTAGAACTCCTTCACCGCCTTCTCGGTGCTGCGGCTGTACTTCCCGTCGATCTCTCCGGGGTCGAAGCCGAGTCGCTCCAGAGCGGTCTGCAGTTGCTCGATGTCCTCGCCGGTGTCGTCGGGCTTGACCGTGCGGAAGAGGGGCAGCTCGCCCTGCAGGGCGAATGTCGGTCGCCCGGCGATCTCAAACAGAACCGAACCCTCCTCAAGCTCGTCGCCGACGTTGGGCGCCCATGTGACGACCGACGCCATGTCGGACACAGCCAGCGACGGCGCGGTCACCTTCACGGGCTCGTCGAAGCGTACCGTGCCCCGGGTGATCACATCGTTTGATATGACCGTGCGGGCGACCTCCACGGTGATGAGCGACGGCTCGGGCGGCTCCGCCTCGACGGCGAGCTGCGCGGGCGACTTGATTTGCGTCCCGGCCCACCATCCCACTCCGGCGGCGGCCACAACCACCACAAGAGCGACGACCAACGTGATCCTACGGCTCATTGACTGTCCTTTCTATAGCCGGTGGACGATTGCTGAGCTGTAGAGGCCGCCCCCTGCCGGCGGCTCGCCGCGATGGGCCCGATCGCGCCCGTTCGTCCTCGCTCACCGCGCCGACGATAACCGCCCCCGGCCGGTATGCGAGGCTCGCGGGCCAAGGGCTTCTCACGACGGCGAGACCCCTCGCCGGATGTGTCCGACCCGGGGCGGCGGCGCGGGCCAAACCCGAGTGCGAGGAGCGGTTGAAGCGACCGGCCCGCCTCATTGGTTCCGCTTCTGGAAGTCGAGCAGACGGTCCCGGTTGTTGTTGATGAAGTCGCGCTCTATCTCCTCGAACACCTCTTGTTGGAGAAGCCGCCCAGTCTCGCCGCACTCCCAGTCGGCGACGGCCATCGAGATCTCCTCGTCGATCAGCGGTTGGAGCTTCTCCATGTCGACTCCGAAATCAATGTCCTCGAGATTGATCTGCCCGATATCGGAGATAACGACGTCGCCGCCGACGGCGTCGCCTTCCGGCGCGGCCCCCGGAGGAGCCTCGGCGTCGCCTCCCAGCGCGGTCCCGGGCGGCGCCTCGACGTCGCCTCCCGGCGCCGCCTCGTCCGTCTCCAGCACTATCTCGTCCTCCAGCATTATCACGTCGTCGCCGAGACTGCCGCTGGCCTCCTTGACGCGCTCTTGGTAATCGCTGGTCCCGCCGCCGAGCGGGTCGTCGCCGTACAGGTATGTGTACATCTCCTCCTGCGAGGCGAACTCGTGACCCCGCTCCGCCATACACGCCGACCAATCCGCGTCGGCCTTCACGATTCGAGGGTCCGCCGACGCTCGGTCGAACGCATCCTCCAGGGCGTCGCCGAACTCCTCGAAGAACGCCTCGGTTGAGAAAACCTGGTCCCAGACCTGCGCGGTGCATCCGCCGTCCCCGCCAGTCCGCCTCGCGTTGAACTCGGCCAACTCCTCCTCGGTCATCGCCTCCAGCTCCTCCTGGGTGGGGGGCTCGACCATCTCGCCGTAGAGAGCGGTGTTGTACTCCGCCAACTCGTCGTCGCTCATCGTCTTGACGATCTCGGCGTTCGGGTCGGTCGCCTCGTCATCCTGTTCCGCCTCCAGCATCTCCTTGAACAGGAGCGACCGGGTCGCGATGCCGAAGCCGTAGGCCTTGCGGTACTCCTCCTCGTCGAGTTCGGAGAACGCGAGCCCGCCGGCGACCGACGAGCCGACATACGGCGTGTATTCCCAACCCTGCGCCCTCATGCACTCGGCGATCTTCTCTTGGGCTTTCATCTCCATCGCCCGCGGGTTGAAGTCGTCGCGAGACATGAGGCCGAAGTCGCCGAGACTCAGCTCCTCCTCCTGCCCCTCCGTTCCCTCGGTCTCCTCAGCGACGTTCCCGCCGCAAGCGGCGGCCAACACCGCCGCCGCAATCGCCGTCGTGAGTCGTCGCATCTTCCTCATCTTCGGTTCTCCTTTCCTTGTCGGCGTCGGGCCGGCCCAGCGGCCGGCCCGACGGCTCACTGGTTTCGCCTCTGGAACTCGAGCAGGCGGTCGCGGTTGGCGTCGATGAAGTAGCGCTCCACCTCCTCGTACAGCGCTTCCCGGAGGCGCCGCAGATCCTCGCCGCACTCCCAGTCGGCGACGGCCATTGAGATCTCCTCGTCGATCAGCGGCTGCAGCTTCTCCATGTCGATTCCGAGATCGACGGCCGCGACCCTCTCCTCCTCGGAGCCGTCGTCCTCCCACGCGTAGGCGTCGTCGTCGGACATGTCCCCCGGCGCGACCTCCACGTCGCCCCCCGGCACAGCGCCCGGCGGGACCTCGGCGTCGCCTCCCGGCGGGACCTCGGCGTCGCCTCCCGGCGGGACCCCGGCGTCGCCCCCCGGCGCAGCGCCCGGCGGGACCTCGGCGTCGCCGCCCGGCGGGACCTCGGCGTCGCCGCCCGGCGGGACCTGGGCGTCGCCCCCCGGCGGGACCTCATCCGTCGCCGGGTCGTCGTCGAAGTTGCCGCTGGCCCCTTCGACACGCTTCCGGAAGTCGCCGGACTCGCCGTTGTCGCCGTACAGGTACTTGAACATCGCCGCCTGTGACGTGAACGCGTGACCCCGCTTCGCCATACACACCGACCAATCCGCCTCGGCCTCCACGATTCGAGGGTCCGCCGCCGCTCGCTCGTACGCATCGTCCAAGGCGCCGCCGAACTCCTCGACAAACGCTTCGTCGGGGACGACCTGCCGCCACGCCTCATCAAAACACCCGCCGTCGGCGCCCATCCGCCTCTCGGCGAGCTCGGCCAGCTCCTCGTCGGTCATCACCTCCAGCTCTTCCTCGGTCGGCTCAGTGACCTGTTCGCCGTAAAGAGCGGCCTCGTACGCCGCCCGCTCGTTGTCGCTCATCCCCTGGCTGGTCTCGAAGTTCGGGTCGGCCGTCCCATCATCGGAGCGCGACTCCAACAACTCCTTGAACCGGAGCACCTCGGTCGCGATGCCGAAGCCGTGGACCCTCCGGTATTCCTCCTCGTCGTATTCGGAGAGCTCGAAGCCGCCGAGGACCACGGGATTGACATACGGCGTGTACTCCCAACCCTCCGCCTTCATGCACTCGGCGATCATCTCCTGCGCTTCGATCTCCATCGCCCGCGGATCGACGTCGTCGAAACGAGACCAGTAGCCGAGGCGGCCGAGGTTCAGCTCCTCCCCCTCCGCATCCTCGGCGGTGTTCGGTCCGCAGGCGACAACCAACACCGTCATCGCTAACGCGGTCTCGACTCGTCGCATCACCTCGCCTCGCAGGTCACTGCTCGTTCTCGGCGCCGGGGCGGCCTCAGCGGCCGGAGCCGACGTCTCACTGGTTTCGCTTTTGGAACTCGAGCAGACGGTCCCGGTTGTTGTTGATGAAGTCGCGCTCTATCTCCTCGAACACCTCTTGTCGGAGAAGCCGCAGATCCTCGCCGCACTCCCAGTCGGCGACGGCCATCGAGATCTCCTCGTCGATCAGCGGTTGGAGCTTCTCCATGTCGACTCCGAAATCAATGTCCTCGAGATTGATCTGCCCGATATCGGAGATAACGACGTCGCCGCCGACGGCGTCGCCTTCCGGCGCGGCCCCCGGAGGAGCCTCGGCGTCGCCTCCCAGCGCGGTCCCGGGCGGCGCCTCGACGTCGCCTCCCGGCGCCGCCTCGTCCGTCTCCAGCACTATCTCGTCCTCCAGCATTATCACGTCGTCGCCGAGACTGCCGCTGGCCTCCTTGACGCGCTCTTGGTAATCGCTGGTCCCGCCGCCGAGCGGGTCGTCGCCGTACAGGTATGTGTACATCTCCTCCTGCGAGGCGAACTCGTGACCCCGCTCCGCCATACACGCCGACCAATCCGCGTCGGCCTTCACGATTCGAGGGTCCGCCGACGCTCGGTCGAACGCATCCTCCAGGGCGTCGCCGAACTCCTCGAAGAACGCCTCGGCGGGGAGAGCCTGGCTCCAAGCCCGCTCGGTGCACCCGCCGGGCCCGCCCATCCGCCTCGCGTTGAACTCGGCCAACTCCTCCTCGGTCATCGCCTCCAGCTCCTCCTGGGTGGGGGCCGCGGCCATCTCGCCGTAGAGAGCGGTGTTGTACTCCGCCCGCTCGTCTTCGCTCATCCCCTTGACGATCTCGGCGTTCGGGTCGGTCGCCTCGTCATCCTGTTCCGCCTCCAGCATCTCCTTGAACACGAGCGACTGGGTTGCGATGCCGAAGCCGTAGGTCTTGCGGTACTCCTCCTCGTCGTGTTCGGAGAACGCGAGCCCGCCGCCGACCGAGGCGCCGACATACGGCGTGTACTCCCAACCCTCCGCCGTCATGCACTCGGCGATCTTCTCTTGGACTTTCATCTGCATCGCCCGCGGGTTGAAGTCTTCGCGAGAAGCCGTGAGGCCGAAGTCGCCGAGACTCAGCTCCTCGTCCTGCCCCTCCGCTCCCTCGGTCTCCTCAGCGCCGTTCCCGCCGCAGGCGGCGGCCAACACCGCCATCGCAATCGCCATCGTGAGTCGTCGCATCTTCTTCATCTCCGGTTCTCCTTTCCTTGTCGGCGTCGGGCCGGCCTCGGCGGCCGGCGCCGACGGCTCACTGGTTGCGCTTCTGGAAATCCAGCAGACGGTCGCGGTAGGTGTTGATGAAGTCGCGCTCCATCTCCTCGTACAGCTCTTCCCAGAGAAGCCGCAGGTCCTCGCCGCACTCCCAGTCGGACGTGGCCATCGAGATCTCCTCGTCGATCAGCGGCTGGAGCTTCTCCATGTCGACCCCGAGATCAAGCTCCTCGTTGGCGCCTCCGGCGCCCTCGCCTCCCGGCGCCGCGGCGCCCGGAGGAGCCTCGGCGTCGCCTTCCGGAGGAGCCTCGGCGTCGCCTTCCGGCGGGGCCTCAGCGTCGCCTTCCGGCGCGGTCCCCGGCGGTGCCTCGGCGTCGTCTCCCGACTCAGTCTGGTCCGTCTGCACCACTATCGCATCGTTGCCGGAGCTGCCGGTGGCCTCGTTGACCCGCTTCTTGAACTCGCCGGGCTCGTCGCCGAACGGGTCCTCGCCGTACAAGTACCGCTGCATCTCCAACTGTGACGCGAACGCGTGACCCCGCTCCGCCATACACGCCGACCAATCCGCCTCGGCCTTCACGACGCGAGGGTCGGCCGACGCTCGCGTGTACACATCCTCCAAGGCGTCGCCGAACTCCTGGAAGAACCCGTCGTCGGGAACAACCTGGCTCCAGGCCTCCCCGTAACACCCGCCGCCCGCGCCGCTCTGCCTCGCGTTGTGCTCGGCCCGCTCCTCGTCGGTCATCGCCTCCAGCTCCTCCTCGGTGAGCTCTTTGACCGGCTCGCCATAAAGAGCGGTGTTGTACGCGGCCCGCTCGTCGTCGCTCAACCCCTTGACGATCTCGGCGTTCGGGTCGGCCGTCTTGCCGGCCCTCTGCGCCTCCAGCTCCTCCTTGATCAGGAGCGATTGGGTTGCGATGCCGAAGCCGTAGGTCTTGCGGTACTCCTCCTCGTCGTATTCGGCAAACCCGAGCCCGCCGGCGACCGAGGCGCTGACGTAGGGCTTGTAGTCCCAACCCTCCGCCGTCATGCACTCGGCGATCTTCTCTTGGACTTCCATCTGTGTCGCCCGCGGGTTGACGTCGCGGGATGTCGAGACGCCGAAGTCGCTGAGGCTCAGCTCGTCATCCTGCCCCTCCCCTTCCTCGGCGGTGTTCCCGCCGCACGCGGCGGCCAACACCGCCATCGCAATCGCCATCGTGACTCGTCGCATCGCCTTCACCTCGCAGGTCTCCTTTTCTTCTCAGCGTCGGGCCGACCTCAACGGCCGGCGCCGACGGCTCACTGGTTTTGCTTTTGGAAGTCGAGCAGACGGTCGCGGTTGGTGTCGATGAAGTCGCGCTCCATCTCCTCGTACAGCTCTTCCCAGAGAAGCCGCAGATCCTCGCCGCACTCCCAGTCGGAGACGGCCATCGAGATCTCCTCGTCGATCAACGGTTGGAGCTTCTCCATGTCGACTCCAAAATCAAGGTCCTCAAGGTTGATCTGCCCGATATCGGAGCCGACGACGACGTCGCCGACGTCGTCGCTTCCCGGCGCAGCCCCCGGCGGGGCCTCAGCGTCACCTCCCGGCGCAGCCCCCGGCGGGGCCTCAGCGTCACCTCCCGGCGCAGTGCCCGGCGGGGCCTCAGCGTCGCCTCCCGACTCAGTCTGGTCCGTCTGCACCACTATCGCATCGTCGCCGAAATCGCCGGTGGCCTCGTCGACCCGCTTCCTGAACTCGCCGGGCTCGTCGCCGAACAGGTCCTCGCCGTACAAGTACTGCTGCATCTCCAACTGTGACGCGAACGCGTGACCCCGCTCCGCCATACACGCCGACCAATCCGCCTCGACCTTCACGACGCGAGGGTCCGCCGACGCTCGCTTGTACACATCCTCCAAGGCGTCGCCGAACTCCTCGAAGAACCCGTCGTCGGGAACAACCTGGCTCCAGGCCTCCCCGTAACACCCGCCGCCCGCGCCGCTCTGCCTCGCGTTGTACTCGGCCCGCTCCTCCTCGGTCATCGCCTCCAGCTCCTCCTCGGTGAGCTCTGAGATCGGCTCGCCGTGGAGGGCGGTGTTGTACGCGGCCCGCTCGTCGTCGCTCAACCCCTTGGTGATCTCGGCGTTCGGGTCGGCCGCCTTGTCATTTTCTTGGGACTTCAGCCTCTCCTCGTGCAGGAGCGACTGGGTTGCGATGCCGAAGCCGTAGGTCTTGCGGTACTCCTCCTCGTCGTATTCGGAGAACCCGAGCCCGCCGGTGACCGAGGCGCTGACGTAGGGCTTGTAGTCCCAACCCTCCGCCGTCATGCACTCGGCGATCTTCTCTTGGACTTCCATCTCCATCGCCCGCGGGTTGAAGTCGTCGCGGGATGTCGAGACGCCGAAGTCGCTGAGGCTCAGCTCATTATCCTGCCCCTCCCCTTCCTCGGCGGTGTTCCCGCCGCACGCGGCGGCCAACACCGCCATCGCAATCGCCATCGTGACTCGTCGCATCGCCTTCACTTCGCAGGTTTCCGCTTCTTCTCGCCTGGCGCGGCCCTGACCGTCCGTTGGGAACGCCGAGGGGCGCCGCTGACCGCGACAATACCGACGCGCCCTGTAAATCTGGCGTAACTCCCGCTATGCGTGTGCAGTTTCGCGGCTCTCGTCGGTGCTACTGCACACGCTCAGGGGAAGACGACGGTCTTCGACCCGATCAGGATCACCCTGTCCTCGGAGTGCCGCCTCACGGCGCGGGACAACACGATCCGCTCGATGTCCCGCCCCACCCTGATCAGGTCCTCGACAGTGTGGGCATGGGTGACGTGCTCGACGTCCTGGTCGATGATCGGCCCCTCGTCGAGGTCCGCCGTCACATAGTGGGCGGTGGCGCCGATCAGCTTCACGCCGCGCAGGTGAGCCTGGTGGTAGGGGCGGCCTCCCTTGAAGCCGGGCAGGAACGAGTGGTGGATGTTGATGATCCGCCCCACCATCCGCTCACACACATCCGCCGAGAGGACCTGCATGTAGCGGGCGAGCACGATGAGGTCGATGTCGAGAGCCTCCACCAGCTCCATCAACCGGGCCTCCGCCCGGGCCCTCGTCCCCGGGGCGACCGGGACGACCTCGTAGGGGACGTCGTAGCGCTCGGCCAGCTCCCGGCAGTCGGGGTGATTCGACACGACCAGCGGGACCTCGATCGCCAACTCGCCGTTGCGGCGCCTGTAGAGCAGGTCCAGCAGGCAGTGGTCCTCCTTGGAGACCATGATCAACACCTTGGGCTTGCGGTCCACCGACCTGACCGTGATGTCCGCCTTCAGCCTGGCTCGCACTTGATCGAGCCGCGTTTCGACCTCGCCCAAAGCCGCCTCGGCGTCGAAGACCGACCTCATGGCGAACAAGCCGGTGTCCACGTCCCCGAACTGGGCGCTCTCCACGATGTTGGCCCCGGCCTCGAGCAACGCCCCGGTGGCGGCGTTGACGATTCCCGGCCCGTCCAAACACCTGAGAGTGAGCACAAACCGCGTCACAGCCGCCACTTCAGCCGGTCTCGGGCGGAGGCGCCAACTCCGGGGACCGGATCGCCTCGGCCGCACACCCGTCGCCGCAGCCCGATGCGTGTGCAACAACCCAGCCCAGAGCCGCACTGCTGCACACGCTTCAGCCGGTCTCGGGGGCAGGCGCCAACTCCGGCGACCGGATCGCCTCGGCCGCACACTCGGCGCCGCGGCCCAGCGACTCCCTCAAACCCCCGAGGCGCGGGCATCCCGGATCGTGTAGGCGGCGGCGCCGACGAGCGCGACTAGAAGAGACGTCGCCATGGCGGGCGCCGAGCCCGAGTCGGCGAGGGGAAACGCCCAGTCGAAAGCCACCTGCTCACGGTCGACGCCGAGGAACAGACAGACGGACGCCGCGGCGACCACCGGCATCCACGCGTGGTTCGGGCCGACCAATGCGGCGAATACCAAGGCAAGGCCCGCGGCGAACACCGCGTTCCGCATAGAGGCGACGGGCGCTCCTCCCGGGGGAGTCGCTGTCGCGGCGAGCAACGCAAGACCGGTCACGACGAGGGCGGACCATCCGGCTCGCAGCAACCTCGCCTTCGGGGCGCCCGACTCGAACTCGGTCGAAGCCGCCCCCACCATGAACATCACGGGAAGCCCCCAGAGCAGCGAGGCCACGACCACACCGCCGGCCGCGTCCGCCTCGGCGGGCGCGCGAGACCAGTTGGCGGGCACCGGGTACCAGTCGGCGGGCTGGAAGTAGGAGGCGCACCAGACGAGCGCGGCGACGCGGATCGCATGCGGCCTGAGCCTCGACCGGACGAAGACATCAACCCACGTCAACGCCGTGGACTTCCTCCAACTCCCTAGCGACTTCCTCGCCGACAGAGTCGTCGCACTCGTAAACGCCTTTGAGGAGCCTGCCCACAAACCTCTCCTGGTCGGCGGCGCTCATCCGAGTCCAAGCCTCGTCGAAGAAGCCTCCGACCTCAGACAGGAGGCCGGCCTGCTGCGCCAGCCAGAGAAAGGCAAGGGAGAAGGCTTCTTGGGGCGGCTCGTCGCCGTACATCCAGTCGCACGAGCCGAAGCCGAAGGCATGCAGGATCGCCTCCGTTAGCGTGAATTCCCCGGGGCGGGGGACCCACGCCTCGCTCAACATGGCGGCGTGCACGCCGACGGACAACTCGCCCGGCCCTCCCGGCGCCCCGCTGGAGAGCGAGTAGAGGTTGATCCTGGCGGGCGGGTCGACGTCGAGACCCGACACGAACCCGGAGACTGCATCGACCTCCCGGCCAACCAACGCCAACGAGCCCGCGTAGTGCTCCGGAGCGCAGACCCGAGCCGAGTACCTGGACACCGCGGTGTCGGAACAGGCCGTGGGAACCTCCACTCGGCTCTCGTAGTACGGATCGATCCTGAGGCCGACGAAACCCGCCGCCGCCGCCGCCGCCAACGACAACCTCACGACTACGAACCGCCTCGCCGACGAGCCGCCGATCGGGGCGGTGATCGCCAGCAACGACAGCCAGAACACAGAGGCGGCCGCGGCGGTGGGGGGTAGGTCGTAGCCGATGATGAAGGTCGCCGGGGCCTCCGGCAGGAGGCCCACCACGGGCCAGGCCATGATGGCTCCCACGGCCGTCGCTCCGGCGACGGGGGGCGCCCACGCCCGAGGTACGACCGTCCCGAGAATCGAGCCGAGGGCCACCGCGCCCGGGGTGGCGACGACATGCGTCGCGAGACCCGCCCAACGAATCCCGCCGACGGCGTCGCTGGCGACGAGGAAGACCACCGCCACCAGCTCCGCCGCCGCCCAAGCCGCCAACCCGTACACGCTCAACACAACGGTTGAGGGCCAGACAGCGCGCAGCCTTTGCCGCCGCCCCTCGATCATCCCCGAAAGCCTCCCGTCGGCGATCACGGCCTCCAGGCAAGCGGCCCCGATCAGGATCGGCATCACAGCAATGTCGGCGATGCCGATCGCGAGCAGCCCCCAATCCCACTCGAAACGCCACAAGCTGACATCGGCGAAGACAGTCGCCAGATACGCGGCGACGACCAGCAGCGCGGCCACCTGCGCCGTGCGGCTGCGCCAATGCCCGCGGAGCGACGTCATGGGCGACGACTCGTCGACAGCCTCACAAAAGCCTCGTCGAGGGAAGGCCGGCCCGACCCGTCAGAGGACGTCATCTCGTCCCGTAACCTCCCAGCGGGACCCTGGAACAACGCTCCGCCGCCGCCGATGACCGCCAAGCGGGCCTCGTCCCCAGGAACGTCGTCGAGCAAGTGGGTGCTCACAACCACGGTGCGGCCCTCGGCCAGCCGCTCGAACCAACGCCGCACCTCCGCTCTCTGCACCGGGTCGAGGCCGGAGGTCGGCTCGTCGAGCAGAAGCAGCGAGGCGTCGGAAGTCACCGCTTGAGCGATCCCCACCCGCCGGACCATGCCGCCGGAGAGGGCGCCGACCCGGTCGCCCTCCCTGCTCTCCATGCCGACGCTCACCAACGCCTCCGACGCCCGGGCGGCGACAAGACGACGGCTCACCCCTCGCACCCAAGCCATGTACTCGACGAACTGCCTCACGGTCAGGTGCGGGGCGATCGAAAACGTCTGAGGCAGGAACCCGACGGCCCGCCGGGCGGGAGGGGCGGGACTCTCCCCGGTGAGCTCGACCGACCCGCCGCCCGGCCGGAGAGCGCCCCGCACCAAGTGGAACAGGGTCGTCTTCCCGGCGCCGTTCTCGCCGACCAAGAAGTTGAGGCCGGGTTCGAAGCCCACGTTCAGACCCGAGAACACCTCACGGCTGCGATACGAGAAGCACAGGCCCTGGACGCACACCCCGGGCGACGTCATCGGCCGCGGGCCCCCGCCGAGGTCAGGTCGGCCGGCGACGCGCCCGACCGCCTCCCGCGCTTGCGGAACTCCAAGAGGCGGTCGCGGTTCTCGTCGATGAAGTCGCGCTCCGCCGCCTCAGCCAACTCCACCCACACCCGCCGCAGACCCTCGGAGCACTCCCAGTCGGCGACGGCCATCGAGACCTCCTCGTCGATCAACGCCTGGAGCTTCGCCATGTCGAGCTCCGGAACGACGCCCTCCTCAGACGAGTCCCAGCCAAGGTCGTCGTCTCCGACTCCCTCGCCTTCGAAGTCGGCCTCGTGCCCGCTCGGCGCCCCGAACTGATTGCCCGGCCCGTAGAAGATCTCCTCGACCCGCTCTTGCAGCTCGCCCGACATGCCGTCGAGCTCGGGGCCGTACACATAGAGGAACAACTCCTGATGCGAAGCGAAGTCGTAGCCCCGCTCCGCCATGCACCTCGACCACCGCTCCTCGGCCTCGACGTAGCGAGGATCGGCCGTCGCGCGCTCGGCCGCCGCCTCCAGAAGGTCGCCGAACTCCTCGAAGAACGCCTCGTCCGGGTAGACCGAACGAGACGCCTCGCCGTAGCACCCGGCCGTCTCGCGATCCTCCAAAGCCTCGTTGTGCTCGATCAGCTCGTCGATGGTCAAGCCGTCCGAGTCCGCCGTCACGACGGGAGGCGGATGACCGTAGAGGGCGATGTGATACTCGAGTCGGGCCTCGTCGGTCATCGCGTCGACGACGGGGTTGTTCGGGTCGGTTGGCCGGTCCTCGGGCGAATCGAGCCTGGGCTGGTTGCCCCCCGGGAAGTAGCTGGTCGAGATGCCGAAGCCGTAGGTCCCAGTGGTGTGTCGTACAAATAGCGAAGCTGTGTCTCCGAGGTCAGTGCGTCATCTGGCAAGGAGACAAACGCAGTCGCACCCGTAGGTGCGGCGAGACTTGACGACGCAGCCAGGGGCGCACCTGGGCCGGAGAGACTGCTTAAGGATTTAAGCGACGCACCACTAGCGTACTCCTCCTCGCCGTACCTGTCGAAGTCGAGCCCGCCGGACACCGCGCTCTCGACGTAGGGGATGTAGTCGAAGCCAGCCGCCGCCATGCACTCGGCGACCTTCGTCTCCACCTCCAGCCGCAGGGCCCGCCTGTCGGGGCTGTCCTCGAAGGCCCGCGCGCCGAAGTCCCGAAGGCTCAGCTCGTCGCCCGCCGACTCGGATGGGCCGGCGCTGCACGCCGCCAAGACCGCCGCCGCGATCGCCGCCGCGATCGCCGCAGTGATTCGTCGCATCACACTTGCCTCCGTGTTCAACTCAAGACGACCCCCTCCGCGGCCCCGAGGGCGGCGTCCGGAAGTCGCCGTCCGACATGATATCGCCGCGCCCCCAAGCGCTTGCGGCAGCCCCCGACACCGATGCGTGTGCAACAACCCAGCCCAGAGCCGCCAATCTGCACACGCTGGGCGATGCGTGTGCAATAACCCGGCCCAGAGCCGCACTGCTGCACACGCTTCAGCCGGTCTCGGGGGCAGGCGCCAACTCCGGCGACCGGATCGCCTCGGCCGCACACTCGGCGCCGCAACCCAGCGACTCCCTCAAACCCCCTCCGTCGAGCCAGGCGGCGGCGAACCCGCTGAAGAAGGCGTCGCCCGCTCCGTTGGCGTCGACGACGTCGGAGACCGGGACCGCCTCGACCTCGACCCAACCCTCCGCCGCGGTGTAGCCGCCGGCGCCTTCGGCGCCGTGAGTGCACACGCCGACCTCAGCACCCGCCGCCACCCGACCCTCGATCAGCCCCCGCCAATTGCACCCGGCGGCCGAGCTCATGAACAGGAAGTCGGCCGCCTCGATGAAATCGCGGTGGTGGTCGGCCTCGCCGTCGTAGTCGTGGATGTCGACCCAGATCGGCTTCCCCATCGCACGCAACCACGGGAGGAACCGACGGCAACGGTTCTGGATGGTCACCGTCGCCAGATCGGCCTCCGCGGCCGGGCCCGCCAACGACTCGAAGTCGACAACGGCCTCATCGCCGCCGGCGGCGACGAGGATCGAGACTCGCTCGCCGCCCGGGCCCATGAGGTTGATGTGCCGCTCCGTCCCCGCCGGGTCGATGGGCGAGACGAGGTCGACGCCCCACCGGCGTAGGGCCTCGCGGGCCTTCGACCCGGGCTCGTCGTCGCCGACCGGGGCCCACAAGGTGACGTCGAAACCCAGGCGACTCAGGTTCATCGCCTTGCCCGCCCCGCTCGAGCCGACCGTCTCATGGGACCTCTCGGCGAACAGCGTCTCGGACCGCCCGTCCGGGAGGCGATCCAGGTAGACCAGCGAGCACCAGGCGACCCCGCCCAGCACCAAGGCTCTCACTCGGCCACGGGCTCGGGCTCGGGGCGGCGGCCCGACATCCACGCCCCCAGCCCCAGCGGCGCCACCGTCAACGGGACCAGCCAGCCGACGACCGGCAAGAGCCAGATGACGCCCGCAAGCACCGACCCGACGAGCACGGCGCCGTTGAGCGTGAGCTTGGGGAACACAATCCAGCCGAGGCGGCCAACGGCGGGAGCGCCCGTCACAACGCAAAGCACGGCGATCGCCCCGAAAACAGCGAGGGTTATCGGCGCCATGACGACCAAAAGGGCGAAGCTCACCGAGGCGGGCGCGAGTGCCGCCGCCAGGGCGGTGAGCCCGACGAGCACAAACGGGACGACCAAGACGACGGCGCCTTTCCCCCACGACTTCCACGGCGACGCCCGGGCCCGCTCAACCGCGCGACGGGAGCGGTCGGGCCACATGTAGGCGACGGTGAGAGCCGCGACGGTCAAAACGAGAATCGTGAGGAACCTGCCGAAAGCCTGAAGGGCGCGCACCCTGAGGTTGGGCGGCATAGGCGCCCGGTGCGCGATCGCCCCTCCCACAATCGCCTTCCCCAAACCCTCGGCGCCGGCCGACGATCGGTAGTTGAGGTTGCCCGACACGGCGAGGTCGTCGACCACCGTCAGCCGCCCCACGGTCACGGCGACGTCGCCGCCCACCGAGCCGCCCAAGGCGGCGGCGCCCTGGGCGCCCCGGACGTCCCCCCCTACATGACCGCGAGTCTCGAGCGTCACCGCCCAGGTTTGCAGGTCCCCCTCGATCGACGAGGCCTCGCCCAGCTCCACCCGCCCGGCCGAGGCCACCACGTCGCTGCCGACGCGCCCGTCCACCCGCAACGTCGCGGAGGCGGCCCGCACGGCCCCGCCCACCGTCCCCTCGATCGCGACGCTGGGCGCGACAGCCAGCACCGACCCCTCGACGGCGCCGACGACGACAATCTCCTCGGCGGCGAAAGCGACGAGATCGCCCTCGATCAAGCCCTCCACCAAGACCCTGACCGCCCCCGCGTAGAGGTCGTCCTCAACCACGTCGTCGGGCTGGATGATCACAAGCTCCGAGCCGGTCGTCTCGACGGCGAGGGCCGGCGACGGCGACGCCGCCGTCAAGGCCCCGGCGGCGACGGCGGCGAGAGCGAGGCGCCTACGGGTCCGTCGCCGAATTAGCGAACCGGGCTGGGGCGGTCGTCCGCGCCCGCGGGCAATTCTCAATGCACAAACTACGGTATACCGAATCCAGAGCATTAGGAAACCGGTTTGGGGGCCTCAGGTGACGGGCCGCTACAGGGGGAAGGCGTCTGCGGCGATGTCCAGCAGCGACCCGGGGGCGACTCCCCACGCGACCGTCGCCGTCACGGCGACGGCCAACGCCGCCTTGGCCGACGGCGCCGCGTCGATGTCCCCGCCCGCCGCCTCCTCCATGTACATGGCGACCACAACCCGCAGGTAGGCGGCGAACACCACCACCGACGTCAGCAGGGCGACGACGACCAGCCACTCATACCCGGCGGCCCAGGCCCGGGCGAACACGGCGAACTTGGCGGCGAACCCCGAGGTCAGAGGCAGGCCCGCCATGCCGAGGAGCAGCACGACGAACGAAGCCGCCAGGCCGGGGCTTTTTGACGCGAGCCCCCCGTACTCCTCAAGCGGGGCGCCGGAGGCGGTCGAGCCCCCGACCGCCGCCACGACGGCGAACGCGCCCACAAGCTGCACCGTGTAGACGGCGACGTAGAAGAGGAGAGGGGCGGTCCCCCCGCCGACGACGCCGGTCATGATGAACCCGGCGGACGCCACACCCGAGTAGGCCAACATCCTCCGCACGTCCCGCTGCACCAGGGCCAGCGTCGAGCCCAGCACCATCGACAAGGCGGAGACCCCGGCCACGACGGGAAGCCACCTGTCGTCGAGCCGCGGCAACCCGGTGAGCAGGATCCTCGCCAGAGCGGCGAAACCGGCGATCTTCGCCGTCGCCGCCATGTAGCCCACCACCCCGGCCGGCGCCCCCTGATAGACGTCGGGCGCCCAGCTGTGGAACGGCGCCGCCGACACCTTGAAGGCGAGGCCGACGATCACCAAGGCGAGCCCGGCGTAGATCACGGCGGGGCTGGTCACGACGAACGCCTCGAAGAAGCCGCGTATCGCCAACACCTCCAACCGCCCGGTCCCGGCGTACAGGAGGGCGGCGCCGTAGGCGAAGATCGCCGAGGCGAAGGCGCCGAGGAGGAAGTACTTCATCGCGGCCTCGTCGGGCTCGGCCCGCTCCCGTGCGGCGCCCGCCAAGACGTAGAGGGCGATCGAGCCGACCTCCAAGCCGAGGAACATCATCACCAGGTTGTTGGCGGCGACCATGATCGAGAAACCCGTAGCCGCCAACAGGACGAGAGCGATCGCCTCGGCGCCCCGCCGGCCGAGATCCTCCATGAGGCGCCACCCGGCGGCCAGCCCCAGGCCCGTGACCGCGAGCAGGGTGAGACGGGCGAAGACGGCGAAGCCGTCCATCAGCACCATGCCGGAGAACTCGGTCAACTCGCCGACCCTCGCCGCCGCCGGCGCCTCCTGCGCGGCGACCCACTGGGCGAGGGCGCACGCCGCGGCCAGGGCCAACGAGACGGCGGCGGCCGCCCCCAACACGGCCCGCCGCGGCTTCCACTGGACCTCGATGAGAAGGACCGCTGCCGCCCCCAGGGCGAGGATCAACTCGGGTAGGACGGCGAGCCACCTGATCTCCTGCGTCACCCGCCGTCACCTCCCATGAACACGTCGCCCAGGCGCCCGTGCGGCGGCGCCTCGTAGCCCGTGACCGTCTCCACATGGTCGAGCGCCCGCTCGGTGGACGGTGCGATCTTGTCGAGGAGAACTCCCGGGTAGAGCCCGATGATCAAGACCAGGGCGACCAGCGGGGCGAGCAGCGAGATCTCCCGGGCCGTCAGGTCGGGCGCCGTCTTGTTCTCCTCGATGTCCGGTACCCCCGTGAACACACGCTCGTAGGCCCAGAGCAGGTAGACGGCGGCGAGCACCACACCCGACGCCGCCACGATCGCCGGCGCCGGGAGACTGGCGTAGGCGCCGATGAGGATGAGGAACTCGCCGACGAACCCGTTGAGGCCGGGCAACCCGATCGAGGCGAAAGCCATGAAGAGGAAGAGCCCGGCGCAGATCGGCATCGCCTTCCCGAGACCGCCCAGCTCGGAGATCGCCTTGGTGCGGCGACGCTCGTAGATCATCCCGACGAGGAGGAACAGCGCGCCGGTGGTCAGCCCGTGGTTGACGTTCTGGATGACCGCGCCCTGGAGGCCGGCGGAGGTGAGGGCGAACACGCCCAACACGATGAAACCCAGGTGGCTCACCGACGAGTAGGCGACGAGCCTCTTGAGATCCGGCTGGACGACGGCGACCACGGCGCCGTAGACGATCCCGACCGCGGCGAGCACCGCCATGATCATCACGGCGTCGACCGAGGCCTCGGGGAAGAGCGAGAGGTTGAAGCGGAGGAGGCCGTAGGTCCCCAGCTTCAGGAGCACACCCGCCAACAGCACCGAGCCCGCCGTTGGCGCCTCGGTGTGGGCGTCGGGGAGCCAAGTGTGCAAAGGGACCAGCGGCGTCTTGATGGCGAAGGCGGCGGCGAAGGCGGCGAACAGCCATCGCTCGGCGCCCAGGGAGAGCTCGGCGCCCATCAGGTCGGCCAAGGCGAACGACGTCACCCCCTCCTGGAGCGTGTATGACACGGCGAGGGCGATGATCCCGGCGAGCATGAGCGCCGAGCCGAACGCCGTGAACAGGAAGAACTTGACGGCCGCCTGCCTCCTCCGCTCGCCGCCCCACACCCCGATGATGAAGTACATGGGGACGAGGATCACTTCGAAGAAGACGAAGAACAGGAACAGGTCGAGCGACAGGAAGGCGCCGATCATGCCCGCCTCGAGGAGGAGAGTGTTGACCACGAACTCCTTGGTCCGCGCGGTTATCGAGGTCGAGGCGGCCAAGGCGATCGGCGTGAGGAGAGCGGTGAGAGCGACCATCGGCAGGGAGACCCCGTCGACGCCCAGGCGCCAGCCGATCCCCCACGGCTCATACCACGCGGCGCTCTCCTCGAACTGGAACCCGGCCGCCGGCTCGAACACCCAGAAGAGGTAACCGGCGAGAGCCAGCGGGAGCGCCGAAAGGGCGATGCCCACCGGGAGGTGCAGCTCTCTCATCCGCCGGGGGATGAGGATCACCGCGACGGCGCCCAGCGCCGGGAGCAGGACCAACCAGGTCAGCACGGCGCCGCCCCCGCCCTCGCGGCGCCCGGCAACCCGTCGCTAAAACGGCGAACCGAGCCTGGCGGCCCTCCCGACCGGCCGGGCGCCATTCTCAATGCACAAACTACGGTATACCGAATCCAGAGCATTAGGAAACCAGGTCTCCGGGGTGGGTTGTGTGTTGCGCGCCGTCGAGGCTCACGACAACGCCGAGCGCTAAACCTGCGACGCATCTCAGCCCGCCCCTCCCACCAGCCAGATCACCACTACCACCGCCCCGGCAAGGAAGAGGGCGGCGTAGTTGCGCACATACCCGGTCTGCAGCGGGCGTAGGTAGTCGCCCACCGCCCGAACCGCCCGGCCGACGCCGTTGACGGCCCCGTCGACGACTCCGACATCGAACTTGAAGGCGGCGGCCTCCGACACCCGCCTCCCGGGGACGACCAGGGCGCGGCCGTAGAAGTCGTCCACGCGGTAGGCCGACTCCCACCAGCCCCACAAAGGCCCGAGCCGCCCCTCAAGCCTGCGTTGCTCGTCGGCCGGGCGGCGGTAAACGACGTATGCGGCGACGACTCCGACCAGCCCGGCGGCCGCCGACGCCCCGGCCAACGCCAGGAAGGCGGCAAGCCCCTCCGGCGGGTGCTGCAAGTGCGCCAACTCGAGCGCAGGCTCAAGGAAGTGCTCAAGCCCCTTGCCCCACGGCGTGTTCACCAAGCCGCCGACCGCCGAAAGAGCCGTCAGGGCGATCAACGGCGCCGTCATCGACGGCGGCGACTCATGGGGGCGCGCCCCCTCATCCCAGCGAGGCTCGCCCAAGAACACGAGCACCCACTGACGCGTCATGTAGAAGGCGGTGACGGCGGCAGTGACGAGTCCCACCGCGAACAACACCTGGAACCAGCCGCCCCGGGCGAAGGCCGAGGCAAGGATCTCGTCCTTCGACCAGAACCCGGCGAGAGGGGGCATGCCGGCGATCGCCAGCGTGCCCGCGCCCATCGCCGCCGCGGTGACGGGCATCTTCTTGAGCAAGCCGCCCATCTTGTGCATGTCCTGCTCGCCGCCCATGGCGTGGATCACCGAGCCGGCCCCGAGGAAGAGGAGCGCCTTGAAGAAGGCGTGTGTCATCAGGTGGAAGATCCCTGCGACGTGGGCCGCGGCGCCGACGGCCATGAACATGTACCCGAGTTGGGAGATCGTCGAGTAGGCGAGGACCTTCTTGATGTCGCGCTGCGCCAAAGCGATCGACGCCGCCCACAAGGCGGTGAGGGCGCCGATGGTCGCCGTCGTCGCCTGAGCCGCCGGAGACAGCTCGAAGATGGGCGCGGAGCGGGCGATCATGTAGACGCCGGCGGTCACCATCGTGGCGGCGTGGATGAGCGCCGACACCGGGGTCGGGCCCTCCATGGCGTCGGGCAGCCACACATACAAGGGGATCTGCGCCGACTTCCCCGCCGCCCCCAGCAGGAACAACAACGCGACGGCCGTCGCCGCCCCCGGCGACAGGACCGACTCGGCCCGCTCCAACACCCCCGCGTAGGAGAGCGTGCCGAACGAGGCGAACACCACCATCAACCCGACCACAAACCCGAAGTCGCCGACCCGGTTGACGATGAACGCCTTCTTGGCGGCCGCGGCGGCCGACCTCTTGGTGAACCAGAACCCGATGAGCAGGTAGGAGCACAAGCCGACCAGCTCCCATCCCAGGAAGAGCATGGCGAAGTTGCCCGCCAGGACCAGGGTCAGCATCGAGGCGGCGAAGAGGTTGAGATAGGCGAAGAACCGAGGGAACCGCTCGTCGTCGCGCATGTAGCCGACGGCGAAGACGTGGATGAGGGCGCCGACGCCGGTGACAACGAGGGTCATGAGCGCGGAGAGGGGGTCCCACAACAGCTCGAGGCGGGCGCCGATCGCGGGCATCCAGTCCCAAAGGAGGACCGTCTCGCCGTGATTGCCCCCCTCGATGAACGGCCATGCGGCCGCCAGGGCGACGACGAAGGCGGCGGTGATCGTCGCCGACGCCAGCCAACCGCTCACCGGGGCCTTCAGGCGGCTGCCGACGAAGTGGAGGAGGACCGCGCCCGCCAGGGGCAGGGCGATTATCAGCCACAAGAAGTCGGCCATCGTCATCCCCTCAACTCGCTCAGCTCATCGACGCTCGCCGTGGCCCGGCGGCGGAAGACGGCGACGATGATGGCGAGGCCCACCACCACCTCGGCCGCGGCCACGACAAGGATGAAGAAGACGGCGACCTGGCCGTTGATGTCGTTGTGGGCGCGGCCCGCCGAGACCAAAGTCAGGTTGACCGCGTTGAGCATCAGCTCGATGCACATGAACATCACCAGGGCGTTCCTGCGGAGCAGCAACCCGACGGCGCCGACGAAGAACAACGCGGCCGCCAGCGTCATGTACCAGCCGGGATCGATGCTCAAGTCCGCCTCCCCCGTCGGTGGTGGGCTAGCGCGATCGCCCCGGCGGCGGCGATGGTGAGCAACAACGCGGTGGCCTCGAAGGCGAGCACCCAGTCGGTGAACATGGGCTCGGCCACCGCCTCGACGGTCCCGTTGGTCGCCTCCGGGTCGACGGCGGCCGTCGCCCCGGGCGCCCAGTCGAAGTCGCCGGACAACCAGACGGCGACTGCGAAGGCGGCCGCCGAGACGGCGATCACGCCGACCGCCGCCAACTGGCGGGGCAGCTTCTCGGAGCGCCTCTCCGACTTGTCCACCCCGATGAGCATGATGACGAAGAGGAACAGCGTCATGACGGCGCCCGCGTAGACGATCACCTGCACCGCGGCCACAAGGTGGGCGAGCTGGAGCACATAGAGGACCGCCGCCGAGAACAACGTCCCCAAGAGGCCCATCGCCGAGTAGACCGGGTTGCGGGCGACGACGACGGTCGCCGCCCCGGCGAGGGCGCACACAGCCATCAACACGAAGATCAGCGCCTCAACCATCGTCGCCCGCCTCCCCGGCGGTCGAGTCCCTCGTCTCCTGGTCGGGCTCGGGCCGCCACTCCTCCGGCCCCGGCGTGGGCGACCACATAGCGACGCCCTCGTGGGCCGCCGACCCGGCCGGCGCCGTCGCCCTCATCCACCCGCCGGACGCCGCCAACTCGCCCATGTCGGCCAGCTTGTCGCCCGGCGCCGTGTGAGGGACCTGCCCGCTCTCGTCCATCAACAAGGTCTCCTTGGTGTAGACGGCCTCCTCGCGGCTCGTCGTCGACATCTCGAAGAGCCGGGTCATCGTTATCGCCTCGGTCGGGCACGCCTCGACGCACAAGCCGCAGAAGATGCAGCGCAACATGTTGATCTCGTAGACCGAGCCGAAACGCTCGCCGGGCGAGGTCGGGCTCTCCGGGTCGTTGTCGCTCCCCCGCACATAGATGCAGCGAGCCGGGCAGGCGCCCGCGCACAACTCACAGCCGATGCACTTCTCCATCCCGTCGGCGTACCGGTTGAGCACATGGCGCCCGTGGAATCGTTGAGGCTTTTCACGCATCTCGTCGGGGTACCTGGTGGTGACCAGCTCCGACCCCCCGATGGTGCGGAGCATGGTCCTCCCGGTGACCCGAAGGCCCTTGATCAGCTCTCTGACGATCCCCATCATCAACTCCAGGGGGCGCCGAGGTGACGAAGCCCGAGGACCGCGGTCGAGACAACCAGCCAGGCGAGCGCCGCCGGGATGAGGCGCTTCCATCCGAGCGTCATGAGCTGGTCGTATCGAAGCCTCGGGAAGCTGGCCCTGATCCAGAAGAAGAAGAACACGATCACATAGGTCTTGAGCAGGAACCAGACGGTGGGCAACAGCGCAGAGACGAAGGCGGGCAGCGCGCCGTCCCAGGTCGGCCCGTCCCAACCTCCCAGGAACAACGTGGCCGCTATCGCCGACATGGAGAAGATGTTCACATACTCGGCCAAGAAGAACATGGCGAACTTCATGCCCGAGTACTCGGTGTGGAACCCGCCGACAAGCTCCTGCTCGGCTTCCACCAAGTCGAACGGGGGCCGGTTGGTCTCGGCCACGATCGCGATCATGAAGACGACGAACGCGACGAACTGCGGGATGATGTTCCAGCGCGGGATCGGCCCGTACAGAGAGCCCGACTGCCGCTCGACCAGGTCGGCCAGGGAGAGCGCCTCGCCGGGGCCCTGCAACGCCGAATAGACGACGACGGACGCCATCGCCAGCCCCATCGCCGCCTCGTAGGAGATCGCCTGGGCCGTGGCGCGCACACCGCCGAGCAACGGGTACTTCGATCCCGACGACCACCCGGCCAACACCACCGCGTAGACCGCCATCGACGACATCGCCAGGATGAAGAGAAGCCCGATGTTGAGGTCGGCGCCCTGAAGGGCGACGTCGCGCCCCCCGACCGTGAAGGGGCGGCCCCAGGGCACGGTCATGAAGATCAGGAACGCCGGGATGACCGCCAGGAACGGGGCGAGCAGGTACATGCCCAGCTCGGCCTTGCGCGGGTTGACCGACTCCTTGAAGAAGAGCTTGAGGCCGTCGGCGACGGTCTGGAGGATCCCGAAAGGCCCGGCGCGGCTGGGCCCGATGCGGCTCTGCATGTCGGCGACGACCTTCCGCTCCGCCCAGACGTTGATGATCGTGACCGCCAGGAGCAGAACGAGCACGGCGACGGCCTTGCCGACCGCGATGAGGATGTCGGGCGCGCTCACAGGGCCCTCACCCGCACCGCCGGGCCGGGGCCGAGGCGGGGTCCGCCGGGTTGGTTGAAAGGCACATACACCGTCCCCGGCGGGGTGCCTTCGTCGATCGCGACCGTCAGCTCGCCCTCGCCCGACTCCGTGGTCAACCGCACCGCGCCGCCCTCCTGCGCCCCGAGCCTCTGAGCGTCCTCCGGGTTGAGGTGGGCGACGGGGCCGGGCGCCAGCCCCCTCGTCGAGGGGGAGCGGCGAAGGAGGGCGCCGTCGTCGTACATCGTCTTGGCTATGTGAAGCGCCGGCTCGGAGTCGCCGGACTCGGAGTCGCCGGACTCGGAGTCGGCCGACTCGGGGGTCGTCTCGGCGGCCGCCACGGCGACCGGGATGTGCTCCAACGGCTGCGCGCCGCTGATGGGCGCGACAACCCCCTCGCCGCTCTCGTCGAGCAAGTCCCAACTCAGCCCCTCATAGGCCGGGGCGACGGCGGCGATCTCGGAGGCGACGGCCTCAGCGGAGACCAGGGAGATCGGCTGGCCCATCTTCGCCGCGATGTCGTCGAGTATCTGCCAGTCGGGGCGGGCCTGCCCCGCTGGCGGGACCGCCCGGTTCAGCTTCTGCACGCGCCCCTCGACGTTCGTGGCCGTCCCGGCCTTCTCGGCGAAAGCGGCCGCAGGCAGGATCACGTCGGCGCCGCGGTTGGAGTCGTTGAGGAACAAATCGATCGACACCGTGAACTCGGCCGCCTCCAGCCCCGCGACGGCGATAGAAGGGTCGGTCATGTCCCTGGCCGGGTCGGCGCCCACCAGAAGGAGACCGCGGAGGTCGCCGCTCGCCAGGCCCCCACAGATCCCCGGCGCGTCCCGCCCCGGGGTGGAGGGGAGCTCGCCCCATGTCTCGGCCAGGCGGGCGCAGGCGGCCGGGCCCAGGGCGACCCGCCCCGGGAGAAGGTCGGGGGCGAGGCCCATGTCGAGCGCCCCGTAGGTGTTGCCGCGGCCGTTGAGGGGGAGGAGCCGGGCGCGCCCCGCCGTCCGCCGGGCAAGCGCCGCCGCCGACTCGGCCAGGTGGGGGCCGTCGGCGTGGCTCGCCAACCCGACCAAGGCCACGACCCTCTCGGCGGAGAGGGCCTTCGTCACGTCGGGGCGGCCGCCCCCGGCGAGCTCGTCGAGCAACGCTTGGCCGCCGCCGGGGCGGTAGGTGAGCTTGACGTCGGCCACGTCGTCGAGTCCCGTGGCCCGAGGGTTGGCGACGATGAGGACGGCGCCCGGCCTCTGCGCGGCCCGGCGGGCCCGCAGGTAGAGGGTCGGGTGCTCCTCCTTCAGGTCGGGTCCCCACACGAAGATGGTGTCGGCCTCGTCGAGGTCGCCGATGACCGCCCTGTCGACGACGGCTGAGAGGAAGTGGGACGAGAGGGCGTCGCCCATGCGGGCGTCCACGTTGGCGGCGCCGAGGGCCGTCCTGACGAACTTGGACAGGGCGTAGGCGTCCTCGTTGGTCCCCCTGGCCCCGCCCAGGGCGGCAAGCGCCTCGCCGCCGCTCTCCCGGCGGATGCGGTCGAGTCGCTCGGCGACGATGTCGATCGCCTCGGCCCAACCCGCCTCTACAAGCTCGCCGCCTCTGCGGGCCAGCGGGCTGGTCAGCCGCTCCTCCGACCCGATGTGCTCGAACCCGAACCGGGCCTTGTCCGACAACCACCCGTGGCTGACGGCGTCGTTGTCCGCCCCGTCGAAACGGAGGATCTCGCCCTGGGAGCTGTGTATCTCGATCCTCGGGTGGGCAGTGTCCCGCAGAGACGAGCTTCGTGTCTTCTGCAGGTCCCACGGGCGTGCCCGGAAGCGGTAGGGCTTGGCGGTGAGGGCGCCCACAGGGCAAATCTGCACCGTGTTGCCGGAGAAGTACGAGGAGAAGGGCCTACCCGGGAAGGCGGCGACCTCGGCCTGGGCGCCCCGGCCCGTGATCTCGATGAGCGGGTCGCCGGAGATCTCGTCGCAGAAGCGGACGCAGCGAGCGCAGAGGATGCAACGCTCCCGGTCGAGGAGCACCAAGTCGGAGACGGCGACGGGTTTCTCGAACGTGCGCTTGACCTCGACGAACCTGCTCTCCCCCGGGCCGTGGGACATGGCCTGATCCTGCAGGGGGCACTCCCCGCCCTTGTCGCAGATGGGGCAGTCGAGCGGGTGGTTGGCGAGGAGAAACTCGAGCACCGCCTCCTGCGCCCGCCGCACGGTCTCGGTCCCGGTCTCGACTCTCATGCCGTCGGCGACCTCGGTGACGCAGGAGGCGACCAGCGCCGGACCGCGGGGACCGGTCACCTCGACCAGGCACATCCGGCACATGCCCACCGGGCTCATGCGCTTGTGCCAACAGAACCGCGGGATGTACGCGCCCGCGTCGCCCGCGGCCTCGATGAGCAGGCGGCCCGGCTCAACCATGCGCTCGGCGCCGTTGATGACGACCGACACCGAGTCGCGCTCCGACGTCACTTCGGCTCACCTCCCCCGGCGCCGTCGCCGTCGCCGTCGCGGCGGGCGCGGAACGGGCAACCGCCGCCCGAGACGTGCGCCTCCACCTCGTCGCGGAAGTGGTCTCTCAAGGCGATGATCGGAGACACTGCGGAAGGGCCCAACGGGCAGATGGTGGTGATCTTGGGAGGCCAGTCGAGGCCGACGCTGATCCCGCCCGCCACGCTGACGGCGAGGTCGAGGTCGACGGGCCGGCCCTCGCCTTCCTCGATGCGGCGGAGGATCATCTCCAGCCAGCCGGTCCCCTCCCGACACGGCGTGCACTGACCGCACGACTCGTGAGCGAAGAAGCGAACCACGCGCTCGGCCGCCCTGACCATGCATGTGCCCTCGTCCATGACTATCACGGCCCCCGAGCCCAACATGGTCCCGGCGGCGACGGCCGCCCCCTGGGTGATCTCCAAGTCGAGGTGCTTCTCGGGGACGAGCCAAGGCGCCGAGGCCCCGCCGGGGATCCACGCTTTCAGCTTCTTGCCGTCGCGCACCCCGCCGCCCACGTCGAATATCAGCCGGCGCCAGGTGATCCCGTGGGGAAGCTCGTAGTTGCCGGGGCGGTTGACGCGGCCCGACAACGACATCAGGAAGGTGCCCGCGTCCTCGGCGCCGGTCAGCTCCGAGTAGGCGACCCCGCCCATCTCCAAGACGTGGGGCAGGTTGGAGATCGTCTCTACGTTGTTGACGACGGTCGGCGCCCCGTAGAGGCCGCTGGACGCCGGGTAGTGAGGCGGCTTCAGCCTCGGCTCGCCCCGCCGGCCCTCCAACGAGTTGATGAGGGCGGTCTCCTCGCCGCAGATGTAGGCGCCGCCCCCGAGATGGACCGTGACGTCGAGGTCGAAGTCGGCGCCGAAGATCCGCTTGCCCAGCCGCCCCGCGGCGTAGGCCTCGTCGACCGCGGCCTGCATCCTCCGGGCCGGCTTGGCGTACTCGCCCCGGATGTAGATGAAGGCGCGGCGGGCCTCGGCGGCGACCGAGGCGATGATCGCCCCCTCGATCACCTGATGGGGGTCGCGCTCCATGAGCTGGCGGTCCTTGAACGTCCCCGGCTCGGACTCGTCCCCGTTGACGACGACGTAGGAGGGGCGGGCCGGGCCCAAGAAACCCCACTTGAGCCCGGCGGGGAAGGCGGCGCCCCCTCGGCCGAGGAGGCCGGATGCCTTCACCTCCCCGATCAGCTCATCCCGCGTCATCTTCAGGGCGCGCCCGGCCTGGGAGTAACCGCCGGTCGCCTCGTAGCGGGCGAGGGTGTGGGAGTCGGCGGGGTGCTCGACCATCCTCTTGGTCACGACAAGCGGCGACGTCAACTCGCCCTCTCCTTTCCCGCCGTCCCCAACGGCTGGAACGCCGGGCACGGGCCGACGGCGCCGACCTCCTCGCGGATCGCCCAGTCGAAGCTCCTGGCGCCGCCGAACAGCTCCTGCATCTCGTCGGTGTTGACCACTTCGGGGCGGGACCGGCGAAGCCAACGCACCAGCTCCCGAGCCTTCTCCGGCGTCACCCCCTCGATCAGCTCATAGTTGACCTGCACCGCCGGCGCCCCCCCGCAGGCGCCGATGCACTCGACATGCTCGACCGAGACGAGGCCGTCGTCGTCGGGGGCCCCGCCGGGCGAGCCCGCCTCGTCTTCGGCGGCGCCGAGCACGTCGTCGCCTCCCATCAGCATGCAGGAGATGGACGTGCAGCACGAGATCAGGTACTTGCCGACGCTCTCCCGCTTGTACATGGTGTAGAAGCCGGCGACGGACTGCGCCTGGGCGGGTGTGATCCCCGCCCATCGGGCCGCCTCCTCGACGCCCTCGTCGGTGAGACGGCCGTCCTCGGCCATCGCCAGGTAGAGCAGGGCCATTAGGGCCGACCGCCTCTCGGGGTAGCGGGCGACGATCTCCGCGGCCCTCTCCCGCGTCGCCTCGGGCCAGCGACTCTCCCGCCCCGGTCTCATCGGTCGACGTCTCCCATGACCGGGTCCATCGACGCGATCGTGGCCACGGTGTCCGCCATCAGGCTGTCGCCCATGGCGACGGGGAGCGCCTGCAGGTTGTAGAACGACGGAGCCCGGATGTGCATGCGATAGGGCTTGGCCCCCCCGTCGGAGACGAGGTAACAACCCAACTCGCCGCGCGGGGACTCGACCGAGACGTAGGTCTCCCCCGGCGGCGCTTTGAACCCCTCGGTGAACAGCTTGAAGTGGTGGATGAGCGCCTCCATCGACTCGTCGATGCGGGACCGCGGGGGAGGCGTCACCTTCCGATCGTCCGCCCGGTAGTCGCCCTTCGGCATCGACCCCATCACCTGCTCGACGATCTTGAGCGACTCGACGATCTCGAGGACCTTCACCCGGTAGCGGTCGTACACGTCGCCGTTCTCGCCCACCGGGATGTCGAACTCGTATTGCCCGATGCCGGAGTAGGGGAACTCCTCACGCAGGTCCCACTCCACCCCCGCGGCCCGGAGAGCCGGCCCGGTGACGGAGTAGGCGACCGCCTCCTTCGCCGTGATGACCCCGACGCCCTTGGTGCGGGACAACCAGATCGGGTTCTCCTTCAGCAGGTCGTCGTACTGCTTGAGCCGCATCGGGATCTCTTTGAGGATCGCCGCCGCGTCGTCTTTCCAACCCGGCGGCAGGTCGGCGGCGACGCCCCCCGGCCGGATGTAGTTGTGGTTCATCCGCAGGCCGGTCGTCTTCTCGAAGAACGCGAGGATCTTCTCCCGCTCGCGGAAGCCGTAGATCATCATCGACAAGGCGCCGACGTCCATGCCGTTGGTGGCGAGGGAGACGAGGTGGGACGACACCCGGTTGAGCTCGGTCATCAGCACCCTGATCGCCGCCGCCCGGGGCGGGACCTCCACGCCCAGCAGGCGCTCGACGGCGAGGGAGTAGGCCAGCTCGCAGTGGAACGGGGCCAGGTAGTCCATGCGGGTGACGTTGGAGGCGCCCTGGCTGAAGGTGAGCTGCTCGGCGGTCTTCTCCATGCCGGTGTGCAGGTAGCCGATGATCGGCTTGGCCCGGCGCACGATCTCGCCCTCCAGCTCGATGTGGAGGCGCAACACGCCGTGGGTGGACGGGTGTTGGGGGCCCATGTTGACGATCATCAGCTCGTCTTCTGAGGCCTCGTCGTCGATCACGTAGTCGTCGTCGACGACCCGCCCGTACTGGCTGTCGAGGCGCCCGCCCGACTCGGCCTCGCCGATCTCCTGGGCGCCTTCGCCCGTCGGGGGGCGGCTCGGCGGCTCGGAGCCCGCCACCCAGAGGTCCACTGACCGCGCCGGGCCCGCCGGTCGCCCGCTCATCTCGCTCGGCCCTTCTGCGGCGCCTTGAACTGGACGGGGACCGACCCGACGCCGAAGTCCTTGCGCAGGGGATGGCCTTCCCAGTCGTCCGGCATGAGGATGCGGGTCAGGTCCGGGTGGCCCTTGAAGACGATCCCGAACATGTCGTAGACCTCCCGCTCGGCGAACCCGGCCCCGGGCCAGATGGGCGTGAGGGAGTCGACGGTAGGGGGGTCGCCTCCGACCGAAGTCGTCATCCGCAACCTGACCCCCACGCTCATCGAGATGATGTTGGCGACGACGTCGTAACGGCTTTCGCGTCGCTTGGGCCAGTCGACCGCGGTCACGTCGGAGCAGAACTCGAAGCCCGCTTCCTTGACCGTGTCGGCGACCTCCAGCCACAGCTCGGCGGGCACCCGGGCCACGTCTTGGCCGCGGGAGACCTCCCACGAGACGTCATCGAGGCTTGCGGCGAGCTCGGCCAGCTCCTGCATCACCGGACGATCTCCCCGGACATGATCTTGTCGTGGAGGCTGAGGATGGCGTGGAGGAGGCTCTGCGGCCCCGGCGGGCAACCGGGTGTGTAGATGTCGACCGGGACTATCTGGTCGACGCCCTGGACGAGTGCATAGTTGTTGAACATGCCCCCGGTTGAGGCGCAGGCGCCCATCGAGATGACCCACTTCGGGTCGGGCATCTGGTCGTAGACCTGACGGAGGACCGGGGCCATCTTCTGGCTGACCCGGCCGGCGACGATCATCAGGTCGGCCTGGCGGGGCGAGGCTCGGAACACCTCCATGCCGAACCGGGCCATGTCGTAGTGGGCGGCGCCGGTGGCCATCATCTCGATGGCGCAGCAGGCGAGCCCGAAGGTGGCGGGGAACATCGAGCGGGTGCGGGCCCAGTTGGCGGCTCGCTGGACCGTGGTCGTGAGGAGGTTGCCCGGCGGTGCGACGGCCATTGGGTCAGGCGGCCTCCCCGGCGCCGTCGGCGATGTAGCGGGATCGCCGCTTCACGTTCCAGTCGAGGGCCCCCCTCTTCCACACATACACCAGGGTCTCGGCGACGAAGAAGGTGAAGATCAGGACGGCGGCGACGCCGGGCCAGCCGAGGTCGGGCCAGATCGAGGCCCATGCGAAGAGAAAGATGATCTCGACGTCGAAGATGACGAAGAGCATCGCGGTGAGATAGAACTTCACCGGGAAACGTTGCGCGGGCTCGACCTCGGAGACGATGCCGCACTCGTAGGGGTCGAGCTTCTCCCGAGTCGGCCTGTTGGGGCTGAGGCGCCTGGAGAGACCCAGGCTGACGGCGACAAATAGCCCGGCGAGCAGCAGCATGACGCCGATCGGGGCGTAGTCGGCCAGGGTCACGACACGAGCATAGGTCGCCCGCGGCGACGGCCGTAATCAGGTCTCAGCTACTGCCCAGGCCGCCGACCCGACGGCCCATCCGTGGCACGTCGCCGGGCGGCAGGACCGGGCCGTCCTTGAACGTCGGCGCCGCGGTGGGCCACACTCTGGCCTGACGCGGCCCCCCGCTCGCGAGCCGCTTGCCATAGTTAGCGTCTTGCTGTATACTGTCGTTCGATGAACGAGAGCAAGCACGGCGATCTCGGCGGGTTCATCCGCCAACAGCGGGAGAGGGCGAACCTGTCCCTGC
>Ga0209681_1000001_pt1 | contig 105577 bp, 98 predicted proteins | sample WorMetLIZISLAND2_3_FD_187416 | JGI IMG/M metagenome (GOLD analysis project Ga0209681, IMG submission 187416) | Marine gutless worms symbiont microbial communities from Max Planck institute for Marine Microbiology, Germany - Olavius clavatus LIZARD... ... | reverse complement strand
CTGAGTACCTGCACAAACTGTCGCTCTTTTTTCGTTAATGGATCAAGCGTCTCTTCCAGCCATGGAAAAAGGGAAGTTTGTATGGTATGAAAAATATCGAAGAGTGTGCTCATTTGGGTCTCCTTTACCAGTCATTAGTTAACTTAAGACCCAAATAGCACATTCTTCCTGATTAATCAATATGTTATATGGTTTTCGGGCGGATATTGCGCCCATTAATTCATCGCTTTTTATCCGTTTTGAAATTGGCTCTCATGTATTGATATGCAGAAATAATTTCCGTATATAGAAAAAGATATCGCAGAAAGTATTTACGTTTATTAACACTGTTGGGCATAACCAATAACAAAGGAGGAGCATTATGAAAAAGAAAGAAGATGTAAAAATTGAAGTTGATTTCAACAAATTTCGAAATCTTTCCGACGAAGAAATTGCTGACAAATTTAAAAAAGCAATGCTACCTGAAATCATAAAGCAGGTAAGATCCAGCGGAGCCGACAAAATGGAATCTGAGTGTCCTGTTTGCAATCCGTGGTCATATTCTGCCTTTTAATGTGGGAATTTGCATATGGAATTAGCGCCTGCGAGTGAAAAACTTTTCAATATCATAGCAAAATTAACAAGCTACTGCTGTTTGGCTTGTGACTATTGTTATATAGAACCTCACCAATCTCAGTTTGGAATGAAGGTGATGTCCAAAAATATAATTAAGAAAGCTATGAAAGACTATCTTTCATTGGTTCGGAAAGAGCGAGGTTCTGATAACGATAACCGCACTATTAAGTTTACATGGCATGGTGGAGAGCCCTTGCTCGCAGGTCTTTCATTTTTTAACGAAATTGTAGATTTGCAAAATTCTCTTGTTCCTTCGGCTTACCGTATTGTCAATGCATTAACAACAAATGCTGTCGATATAAACGAACAATGGACCAATTTTTTTAAAAAGAACAATTTTCAAATTGGCGTAAGTCTAGATGGTCCAAAACGCATACATGATACCCATAGAAAATGGAAAAACGGGAAAGGCTCCTTTGAAGACGTAATGAAAGGAATTAATCTGCTTAAAAAAGATTCGATTAAATTTGGTATCCTTAGCGTGATCACATCAGAAAGTGTAAAGTCCGCTTCCGAAATTTTTCAATTTTTTCTTGATAATGATTTGAAAAACCTAAATTTCATCCCCTATACGACCTTTCAAGAATGGTTAACACCAGAGGAATACACCGACTTTTGCATATCATTTTTTGACTCTTGGTATGAATTAGACGATCCAAGTTATTATATTCGGGATTTTGCTAACATAATAGCAAGAATATTTGGAAGAGAAAGTAACCTGTGTGAATATACAAACTGTTTTGGAAATTATCTTGGTCTCGATACAAATGGCGATATTTATATGTGTGACTTGTTAATAGGTCATCCAGAGTTCTTGCTTGGCAATATCACAGATACATCACTGTGTGAAACTCTTGATTCCAAAAAATATATGGAACTGAAGAAAAAAGCACGAACGAACTCCCCTTCCTGTGATAAATGCGATTTCTTTTTGATTTGCACAGGTGGTTGCATGTATCGACGCTACATCGGTAAAGAAACTTTTCCAGGAAAGGATATTTATTGTAGTACTAGGAAAAAGCTCATCAGACATATTGTTAACAGGCTTGAGCAATCATATAGCGCCGAACCAAGCGCTTCACTGGACGTCAATTCCGCTGCGCTACATTGACGCCAGAGAGCTTCTCGTTGGGCATCCCCACATAATAAATGAAGGGAGAAAGATCATGTCAAATGAATCTTTAGGCACTTCTGGCGAAATGCTTAAATCAAAGGCTAAAGAGTTTGATCCCTTTAAAGAAGATGTAGCTTTGTTTAAGCATTTGATAAATGAACGAAAAAACCAATTAGATCTTGTAAGAGAGCTATTATCAAATGCTGGTGCAAAGGAAGTTGGAGCAACGGAGATCGAAATTACATATTCAATAGACAAAATGGGCCATATTTTTGAAATTCGTGATAATGGCTGTGGAATGGACTTTACAAATAATAAATCCATTCTTGGGAGGCTGGATAAGTTTTTAGGTCTTGGTTTAAGTGGAGTGGTCGGGAGAGAATCTGACGAATTTTCTTGGAAAGGTTTAGGGGCAAAACTATGTTTTCAATCAAAAAAGGTTGAGATCGAAACTAAATTCAAAAACCATCCTCTTTATAATGTTATGATAAATGAGCCTTGGAGTACAATTAACAGGAACCTGATACCAAAGCCGAGATTGTCAGAGTTCGATAAAAATGACGGTTCAGTAGGAACCAGAATAAAAGTATATGGACACCCACCTCACCGTCAAGAAAAACCCTTCACATTTGAGGAAATACGTACCTTTTTAATGCATCGAACATTTGCCGGCTTTACTCGAAGCAGGGAAAAGCCGCCAGCAATCTCTCTGTCAGTATTAAGAAATACTGAGAATTTAAAATTCGGATTTCCAGCCTTTCGAAACGTAGATTTTTCAGAAAGGCTGCATTTGGATCATGACAAGAAAACGCTATTTGTATTTTTACGTTCTAAATCGTCCAAAAGCCTACAGGTGATTCTAAAGGGTTTTTTAACCTGGGAAGGAAAACGTTACAATCTGTCCAATGATAACTTAAATACAGGGCTAATTTTGTCGGCTAAAGGAATCCCCTATTTTAATCTTGACCTTGAAGAATTCGGTGCTAGAAGTATCAATCGGGCTAATCCTGGTATAAATGGAATCTGTTTAGTCGTTGAATGTGATGCCGTTAATTCAGAAATGAATATATCCCGCTCTGACTTAATTGACAGCGAGCTTTCTCTCAAATTTAAAGAGACTCTTATTGGCCTAATTCAAACTTTGGAATCTTCAACGGAATACCTTACCTTCAGAAAAATACCAAAAGATGTTAAAAAGATAGTTAGCGCAGATCATTTAGCAAACATAAAAGCAGAAATTGAATCTGAAGATCAAAATTGGGTAGTCATTGAATTACCAGGACAAAAAGCGGAAGTACTTGTAAGAGAGCCAAAGAATGAGCAAGAAGTCAATCTTCTCTTATGGAAACTTGAGGCTAAATGTGCTCTTCCATTCGCACGTTTCCAGACACTTGCATATCCTGGTGTAAGTAAAGGCCCAGATTTAATAGTTAATTTTCAAGAAGATCAATATAGTGAAATGGTTCGCGCGGCGGCATTTGAGGTCGAAAGAAATTTCTATAATTATAAATCCCATGGGCACATTTCTTCACAATATCCAAGAGTTATCTGCTGGGAAGCACCTTCAAAAGGCAGAAAGCTTCGGTTGAATGAGACGGCCAAGAAATATAAGTATGTTGCTAATATGGATAACTTTCAACTCCATGTTTATGTGATACAAAATTTTGATGGCATACGAGTAATGAGTCGAAAAAAAATTAAATCAGAAGGTGTTGCCCTATAAAAACTGCCCAACGAATCACTTGTGCCGACCCAAAAAGCAGGGCGGCACAGTTCAACCGTTAGCCCTAAAAATGAATACTATAGGAGCAGAAAGGAGGTCTCAATGTTGAAAGTAGCTGAAATCAAGGAAGCCATAGAAGAACTTCCTGAGGAGGACTTTGTCCAGTTGAGACAGTGGTTTTCGGAAAAGGACTGGCAGAAATGGGATAAACAGATCGAGATGGACTCGGAATCGGGAAAGTTGGATTTTCTAATCAAAGAAGCCCTCGATGAAAAAAGTAAAGGACAACTCAAGGAACTATAGATGCATCGGACAACAAAACGTTTCTGGAAATGCTTCGAGGAACTTCCAAAATCTGTTCAAAAGGTATCAAAGCAGAACTTTCAACTGCTCAAAACTAACCCTTGGCATCCTTCCCTCCATTTCAAAAAGGTTGGCAAGTTTTGGTCGGTCCGAGCTGGAATCAATCACAGGGCGCTTGCCATTGAGGATGGTGAAGACTTCATCTGGGGTTGGATCGGCAATCACGACGAATATGAGCGAATGATCAAAGAAATGGGCTAACCAGTCGCTGCACTTGACCCGTCTTCGCCTCCGGCTACGCCGGGCAGGTGAGCTCAATCGTTATATTGAATATCATCATGTTTACTGTTATTTCCTAAACCGTTTTGGTGTTTTGACATTGATAACAGTTGGCAAAATTTCATGCAAAATCCGGGTTAAACAGAAGCGGCCTCGATCTCATGGGCCCTCAAACAGGCTTGCAGATGAGATGGATCGGCGCTGCCCGGAGCCGGCCGCAATACCGGCCGCTCTTTTTTGCAGCGCTCGGCAACAAATGGGCAGCGCGGATGAAAATGACACCCCGCAGGCGGATGGATCGGTGAAGGAACCTCTCCGGTCAGAACCATTCGACTGGTTACCCGGGAAGGATCCGCCACCGGAATCGCCGCAATGAGCGCCCGGGTGTAGGGATGCACCGGCCGGCGGTAAATCTCTTTGGCCCGCGCATATTCCACGATCTTTCCCAAATACATCACCGCCACCCAATCGGAAACATGCTTGATCACGGCCAGATCGTGGGCGATAAAAAGATAGGCCAGCCCCAGCTCCTTTTGCAAACGGAGCAGCAGATTGACCGCTTGGGCCTGAATCGACACATCCAGGGCGGATACCGGTTCATCGCAAATAATCAGTTTCGGATTCAGTGCAATGGAGCGGGCAATTCCGATACGCTGGCGCTGTCCCCCGGAAAACTCGTGGGGAAAGCGGTTTGCAGCCCGCAACGGTAATCCGACCCGTTCCAACAGTTCATCCACTTTTTTGCGCCGCTGCCCCGATGTACCGATGTGGTGGATGGCAAAAGGCTCTTCCAGCAACGTACCTACGGTATGTCGAGAGTTTAATGACTCGTAAGGGTCCTGAAAAATCATCTGAATATCCCGGCGCACTTTACGCAGCTCACGACCCTTCACACCAGCCAAGTCACGCCCTTGAAACGCCACCGACCCCGCCGTCGGTCTGTACAAGCGGACAATACAGCGGCCCACGGTGGTTTTACCGCAACCCGATTCTCCCACAAGTCCCAGGGTTTGGCCCGCTTCAAGGCTTAGGTCAACGCCATCCACCGCGCGAACCACACCGGTCTGCCGTTTGAACACCCCGGAGCGGATGGGGAAATGTTTTTTAAGCGCTTTTACGCGTAATAGTGCTGTCATCTAGGCGATATCAACGGCCATAGGGTCACAATCGATTCCGTCTCCTGTGGCCGCCCCTGATAGTGCTGCCGCGATTAAACTCGAAGCAGAGCATAGCTTTCTGACCATTTATTGGCAAGCCATCATCCCGGCTTGCTTAAAAACAGGGCATTGATCAAAGCAACTGCCGGCAGGTCTGGTACATTTCAGGGGTGTTGATATTTAAAAACGATCTTAAGAGGGGATCGGCCTGCTGAAGCGTTTTTTCATCAATTTTTTTAATCCTGAGTTGGTCGAAAAAATCGACGATTTTATACTGTTTTGCATCCAACTGTTTTTCAACCACCGGCAAACACGTTTTGGCATATACCGCGCAGAGCGGCTGAAAATGGCCGTCGTAAAAAGGAACGACCGCCTCCTGCTTCGCCGAAATCTGATCAACCAACAACCGGGTCAATTTGGGCTGTAAAAAAGGCGTATCGCAGGCGATGGCAAAGATATGGGGGGTGTGAGCCTTACTAAGCCCCGCATGAATCCCTGTTAAGGAAGAGCGGGCGCTGTATATATCGGTTGCCACCCTAACCGGCCATTTTTTATATACCTCCGGTTCACGGGTCACCAGCCAAATAGCAGTAAAATTTTTCCGCAGGCTCTCCAGCAGCCACGCCAAAACGGGTCGGCCGCCCAGCTCTAAAAGCGCCTTGTTGCGGCCGCCCATACGGGTATTGAGGCCGCCGGCCAAAACCACCGCACTGCAGTTGGCATTTTTAGACTGATCAGACAAAGCCCCCCACTTGTAAATCAGGTCAACAATTGCAGTGCCCGGGTCAGTCCCAGGGACAATGTACGAGTCATCCCCATGCTCACCTCTGTGATGAAAGGTTGGTGGTCAAAAGATGATACCCAAAGCCTTACGCACCGCCACACCATTTAAGATATGGTTACGGTTATTTCCCAAACACCGTTTGGGTGTTTTGACATGGATAACAGAGGGGTAACATTTCATCCGGACGGACGCTCCCGGGCTGCGTCCATTGGCTGTGTTATCAAGGGATCGCAGTATGAGAATACAGCTTCGCCTTGCTGCCTTGCCAATGAACCCATCCGTGGCGTGCAAAATCCGGGATCATATAAGGTTGTACGAATGCTTAGTCGCCCATCTCCGCCATATAATCGTCATACATCGTCTCAAACATCAGCTTATGCCTGGCCTCTTCTTGACAAAAGATCTTGAAGAGCTTTTGGGCATCCTCATCTTCCGCCTTGGCGAGAAGCTCATTGTAAAGTTTGAGCGCCTTCTCTTCGTTTTTAATGGCCACCATTAAAATTTGGTGATAGCTCATACCTTTTTGGTAGGTCACATCGGCGATGTAATCGCTACGTTTCATATCGGGAATCCACTTATACTTGTACCGGTCCGTCCCGTGAACAGCGCCTTTTTTCTTCAGCTCAGTCAACATGCGCACATGTTTGCGTTCTTCATCGGCCAGCTCTTTGAGCATTTCAATGACACCGGACATGGACTCTTCGGAGGCCGCATCCTCATAAAATCGTACCGCCATATGTTCTTTTTCAATGGCAAAATCGAGGATGTCGTCCAAGCTTTCAAAATTCATTTGCACCTCCCGTAAGCGAAGATCCGTTTCCACGGGATCTATACACTGGTCTAAGATGAAATGGATACCCTTCTCATGGATAACCACCGATGTAATGCGAATAACCTAAAGCACTATTCGCTCGTTTCAAGCGTACCTGTCAATTCAGCAATAGCGGTCATTTGATTTGACTGCATATAGGACATAATGCCATCCACAATATCAGCCGCTGCGGTGGGATTGACAAAATTGGCCGTCCCCACTTCGACGGCGCTGGCGCCTGCAATGATGAACTCCAGGGCATCCCGGGCGGTTTGGATGCCGCCGATTCCGATCACGGGGATACTCACCGTTTGGGCCGTTTCCCACACCATCCGCAAGGCGACGGGTTTGATCGCCGGACCCGAAAGTCCGCCGGTGATATTGGCCAACCGCGGGCGGCGGGTGTTGATATCAATGGACATTGCGGTCAACGTGTTGATCAGCGAGATAGCATCCGCACCGGCAGCGGCCACTGCCCTGGCAATGACTTTGATGTCGGTGACATTGGGTGATAATTTAGCGATGACCGGTTTTGTGGTGGCGGCCCGAACACGAGCAATCACTTTGGCGGCCATCTTCGGGTCGGCGCCGAATGCCACGCCTCCGGCCTTTACATTGGGGCAGGAGATGTTGACTTCCAAACCGGCGACTTGCTCCTCATCGTTGAGTCGTAGCGCCAGGGCGGCATAATCGTCAATCTCCCGGCCATAGATATTGGCAAAGATGGGCGTATCTAAATGGGCCAAAAGGGGTAGCTTCGCCCGGATAAAATGGTCAACCCCCACATTCTCCAAGCCGATGGCATTGAGCATCCCGCAGGCGGTTTCCACAATCCGGGGAGGCGGATTTCCGGGCGCCGGTCGCAACGAAAGGCCCTTGACCACGATTGCGCCGAGGCGGTCCAGATCCATCAAGGGCATAAACTCGGTGCCGTACCCGAAGGTACCCGAAGCGGTCATCACCGGATTTTTCAAGACCACACCCGCCAGGGAAACCGATAGATCCGGTAGGTTTTCAGAAGAATGATCAGAAGGCATGGTGGTCTTTTCCTTGGATCCGGTATTTACGTCTAAAAATTTTTAACAAAAAAAAAGCCCAACCTCAACAGTCAGGTTGGGCTTTTGACAAAATTGAAAAGACGGTGCTTTTAAGGAGTTACGAACGCCCGCCTTTCCACTCTCATACTAACTTCCATGACCGTAAACAGCCACAACGAACGATGAAAGTCTTTCTTTTTGTACATATTTGGTAAGACTTTTCATATAAATCTCCATGGCCGTAAACAGCCACAACGAACGATGAAAGTCTTTCTTTTTGTACATATTTGGTAAGACTTTTCATATAAAACACAATTTTAAGCGTTACTTCCCACCAAAAGATGCGTCCTGAATTTCAACCGCCGCACCGTTTAACGCCAATAGGCCATGCATCTTCCCTAAGGTGCCCGGCAACACCGATGTGATGAAGTACTCCGCTGATTTAAGCTGCCCATCCAAAAAAGCCTGTTCTTTTTTCGGAGCCCCGACATTGATCTTCTGCGCGGCAATCACCGCCCGCCACAGTAACATCCATGCCATGGTGACATCCCCTACTACTTCCATAAAGGGTGTCGCATGGGCAAATGCAAACATCACCCGCAACGACGCGGCGTTCTTACCCATATGCCGAGCCGTCTTATTCAGCATGTAAAGCGCTTTGCCCATGAGATCGCACAACGGTTCGGTCTGCTCCTCTTGTCTCGCAAGTTCCATGATCTTCATGATCTCAGCGCCGATGTTTTTGATTGGCGCGCCTTTATCCTGACCCAATTTGCGGCCTAATAGATCCATCGCCTGAATCCCATTGGTCCCTTCGTAGATCTGGGTAATCCGGCAATCCCGCAACAGCCGCTCCTGGGGATACTCTTGGATATAGCCGTAACCGCCAAAGATTTGCACACCCGTACTGCACGCCTCAAAAGCACGATCGGTAACATAGCCCTTGGAAATGGGGATGAGAAAATCGATCATCCCCTGTAACCGTCTCTTTTCCGTCTCATCGGCGGCGATTTTAATTTGGTCTTCCAGAAACGAGATGTAATAGATGAGGCTGCGCGCCCCTTCTGTAAAGGCTTTCATGGAAAGCAGCATCCGTTTCACATCCGGGTGTTGAATAATGGGAACAGAGGGCGCCGATTTATCCTTGAAATCGATGAGACTGCGGCCTTGAAGACGCTTGCGGGCGTAATCCAGTGCATTCAAATAAGAGTTGCCGGCCAAAGCCAGGCCTTGCAGCCCTACGGCCAGCCGGGCGGCATTCATCATCTTAAACATGGCGCGCATGCCTTTGTGTTTATCACCCAGTAAAAGTCCACGGCACTTGCCGTTTTCACCCAAGATGAGCGAGCAGGTGGCATTGGAATGAAGTCCCAGCTTCTCTTCGACACCAGTGCAGACCACGTCATTGAATTCGCCCAGGCTTCCGTCATCATTGACCCAGAACTTGGGCACCAGAAAAAGTGAAACCCCGTCTGTGCCTTCGGGCGCCCCTTCGATACGCGCCAGTACCGGGTGGATTATATTTTCAGCCAGATCATGCTCGCCCGCGGAGATAAATATTTTGGCGCCTTTGATGGCGTAGGTGCCATCGTCATTGGGGACGGCGGCGGTGGTTAAGGCGCCCACATCCGATCCGGCCTCAGGCTCGGTGAGCAGCATCGTGCCGGTCCACTTGCCACTGAACATTTTTTTCAAAAAGAGCCGTTTCTGTTCTTTGGTACCATAGGTGTCCACCAACAATCCGGCGCCGTGGGTTAGGGTGGCATACATCATGAAACCCATATTGGCTCCCACCAAATATTCGTTGGCTGCGCAAGCCACTGCGTAGGGTATACCCTGCCCGCCATATTCAGGATCCTCACTCATACCAACCCATTCGCCTTCCACCAGAAGCTCCCAGGGACGATGGAATGCTTCGGGGACGGTGACCTTGCCGTTTTCCAGAAAGACCCCTTCCCGGTCACCAATGGCATGGGTTGGCAAAATCTCCTTGATGGCCAAATTGCGGGCCTCCTTGATGATCAGATCAACCGTTTTCCGGTTAAATTCGGCAAATAGTTCATGCTCACCCAGTTGGGCGACCCCCAGTTGTTCATGCAGAACAAATTGGACATCCTTTGCATCAGCGATTGATTGTGCCATGGTTGATCCTTTCATCCCGTTCCTAAGGTTTCATGATCCCAGTTCAACCAGATTTCGCCTGGCGGTCCGGACTGCCTAATCCGTTAACCAATAGCCCCACCAACGGTTCGGCCAGGGGTGTCAATTTGTATTTACCACCGGACTGAATCCAGGAATTGATCACATCCTCCACCGTACCGATGATCATCCGCCGTGCTAAGGGAAGATACAGGTCGGCGCTGATTACCCCCTCCTTTTGGCCTTGGTCGATAATCGCCGAAACAATATCGGCGTACATTTTTCCCATCTCTAAAATTTCTTTTTCCACCAGACGGCGGTTGCGGCGGGATTCTGCCTGATAAATCAACGCCATCTGAATATCGGCCTGAAATGCGGAAAAGTGTTGCCGAACAAGATTACGCAGTTTCGTGACCGCATCATGAGGTTGCTCCATGACTTGCCAAAATTTTGAAAATACCTGATGAGCCTTATAGGTAAGGAACTGAACAAGAATATCATCTTTATTTTTAAAATAGTTGTAGATGGTACCGTCAGCTACGCCCGCGGCCTTAGCGATCTTGGCTACAGTGGCCTGATGAAACCCTTCTTTGGCAAACACCGTTGCCGCTCCATTGAGGATCCGTTCATACTTATCATTGGAGCCGCTTCTTTTCGCCATCTCACCGACCTATCCGACCGATTAATAATGAATGAGCATTCATTCATCACTATGGTCTTTTACAGTAACTGTCAAGGAAATTCAGACTGGAACCAGAACCCACAAGAGAGAAACCGAAAATCGGCAATGGAATGGCGGGTGCGATTCTCTCTTGATGCCCCTGGATGGAGCACGGTCTTACCCGGCTATATTTGACTTCTAACCTGAAAGCGAATCGCTAGTGATATGGGCGTAGGCGCTGTGGTTATGGATTGATTCAAAATTCTCGGCGCTCAAAGAGAACCAGGTAATATTGTCATCGTTTTTCAGCTTTACCGCAATGTCACGAACCACATCTTCCACAAATTTGGGGTGCTTATAGCCCTCTTCGGTTACAAACTTTTCGTCCACCCGTTTTAACACTGAAAACACTTCGCACGAGGCGCACGACTCCACCAGATCCACCATGTCCTCAATCCATATAAACCGTTTGAATCGTGTCGCCAAACGCACCTCACCCCGCTGGTTATGGGCGCCGACATCACTGATCTCTTTAGAACATGGACAAACCGACGAGATGGGAACCACCACTTCCGAGATAAGATCCACCGCTTTGTCAGCGTTACTGGCGCCCACAAAACGGCAGGCGTAGTCCATCAGCCCCAAGGCGCTGGTGACCGGAGCCTTCTTCTCGATAAAATAGGGGAATTCCACCTCAATGTGAGAGGAGGCGGCGTTGAGGTGTCGTTTCATCTCCTCCAGCACCTCGGCAATCCTTGCCAACGACACTTCCGGCCGAAAAAGATTGAGGATCTCCACAAAACGGCTCATGTGGGTCCCCTTGTTTTCATGGGGCAGATCCACATACATGTTGATGGTGGCCACGGTTTGCTGGCGGCTGTTTCGCTTGTCCATCACCACAATAGGATAGCGTAAGTTTTTAATTCCCACTTTATCAATAGGGATGCGGCGATGGTCAGTCTCGTTTTGGATATCTTTCATGGCCTAAGCTCTATGTTGTCCCATCCCCATAAAAAGGAAGCGAAGATTCGGGTGCATTGTAAGACCGCCATCGGCCTTTTCTACATCCCGGATCGACGGTGATTTCCCTTTATCATAAAAGCCCACGGCTTTAAAGCGTTGGAATAAAACGGTGGTGCTCGTTACGACGTTGAGGACAAAACCGGACGGAAAACCAAGCCTATTCAGCGGCCGCATCCTCCGCAGCGGCTTCGGATTCGGGTACAGCCGTTGCCTCTTCTGTATCCACGTTCACCGTTTCGGTTTCGGCCACACTCTCTTCAGCCGATGCTTCTTTTTTAGCACCTTCCGGCGCCAATTGAATTTTGCCGGCTGCGATTTCCCTAAGCGCCACAACTATGTCTTCATTTTTAGGTGAACTGACCAAGTACTCCGAACCTTCCCGAATCTGCCGAACCCGTTTGGCAGCCATATTAACAATTAAAAAGCGGTTGGGAACGCGTTTCAAACAATCTTCAACGGTAATTCTCGCCATTTCAAACTCCTAGATGCTCATCTACGATTTATGCGCCAATATTCATTACCTATAAAATCTCGACAATTTCATACATCCGCTGTCCGCCGGGAACCTGAAATACCACCTCCTCCATGGGCGCTTTACCCACCATGGCTTGGCCCAATGGGGAGGTGACAGAGATTTTGCCCTCTTCCACATCAGATTCATCGGGGCCCACCAACTGGTATTGAACCGCTTCACCGGTATCCACATTTTCAAGCACTACCCGACTCCCGAAAACGATCCGATCTTTGGTCAACAGATCTGGATCAATGACCTCGGCACTGGCCAACTTAAATTCCAGTTCGCTGATTCGCCCCTCTAAAAACCCCTGTCGATCTTTGGCTGCATCAAACTCGGCGTTTTCGGACAGGTCGCCATGGCCGCGGGCCTCTTCAATGGCGGCAATATTTTTTGGCCGCTCCACCTGCTTGAGAAGCTGCAATTCCGTCTTCAACGCGGCATAGCCCTCTTTGGTAATGGGTATTCGATCCACACATCTTCCTTGTGTTGATTAAAATTATAAGTAGTGTTGACTCAGCAGCTCGGCAATTTGCACACTGTTGGTGGCGGCGCCTTTACGGATATTATCGGCCACAATCCATAAATTGACCCCATTTTCAATACTTTCGTCATCGCGAATTCGCCCCACAAAGGTGTAGTCACTGCCGGCTGCGTCAAGGGCCATGGGATAACGGTTATCGGCAGGGTCATCAATCACTTTAACACCAGGTGCTTGTAACAATAGTTCCCGCACCGTCCCGGCGCTTACCGGCCGGTGCGTTTCAATATTAACCGCCTCGGAATGGCTGTAAAAGACCGGGACTCGAACGGTGGTGGCCGTCACACCAATGGCTTCATCACCGATAATTTTACGGGTTTCATTGACCAGCTTGAGTTCTTCTTTGGTATACCCGTTGTCAAAAAAGCGGTCGATATGAGGCAAACAGTTAAAAGCGATGGTGTGAGGATACACCGCTGCTTTGACCTCCTTTTCCGCTAGCGCTTGTGCGGTCTGATTTGCGAGCTCCTTGATGGCATCCATCCCGGTACCCGACACCGCCTGATAGGTGGAAACCACAATGCGTTTAATGCCAAAGGCTTGGTGGATGGGATTCAGCGCCACCACCATCTGGATCGTTGAACAGTTAGGGTTGGCGATAATCCCCTTGTTTTGATATCCGGCCACGGCTTCGGGATTGACCTCGGGCACCACCAGCGGCACTTCGGGGTCCATGCGCCAGGCACTGGAGTTGTCGATGACAACCGCACCATTTTCGGCGGCGAGGGGTGCGAATTTTTCGCTGGCGCCGCCGCCGGCGGAAAAAAGGACGATATCCACGCCGCCAAATGAATCTTCGGTCAACTCCTCGACGATCACCTCTTGGTCTTTAAAGGCCAACTTTTTCCCCGCGGACCGGCTGGAGGCCAGATAGCGAATCGAAACAAGGGGGAAATCCCGCTCTTCCAGGCAGGTGATCATCTGCCGTCCGACAGTTCCCGTGGCACCGGCCAAGGCTACATGAAACTTTTTTTGACCCATTTAAAAGTTCCTCAAAAAATGAAAACAGCGGTCTTCTTCAACCCGGCCGCTATTCCCAAGTAAATTTGGATTACACCGAAGATTACAATTTTTCGGAATCTTTGGCCAGGTCATGTTCCCTGGTTTGAGCCGTTTTAACCCGCCACAGATGATGAACCGGCCCTGAAACCACATAGATCAGCCCCATAAAGAATAGCGCAACGGGGGGTTGCGAGGCGATAAAAATCATAATCAAAATCGTCGCCACCAGAAGATTGAAGTTACCGCGTTTAAAGAGCTCGGGCCGCTTAAAGCTATAATATTTAATATTGCTGACCATCAGAAACGACAAAAGATAGATCAGCGCCAATACCAGTATGGATTGAGGAGCGTTTAATACCCCCAACCGGTTATGAAAAAGCAGTGTGGTGGCTGCAAAACCGGCTGCCGCCGGAATGGGCAGACCCACAAAATAGTCGCTGCTGATGGTTCCCGTTTGGGTGTTAAACCGCGCCAGGCGTAGCGCACCGCAGACCATGAATAGAAAAGCGGCCAGCCATCCGATCCGGCCAAAGGGCCGCAACATCCATGTATACATCAACAGAGCCGGTGCAACGCCAAAGGAGATCACATCGGCCAACGAGTCAAACTCGATACCAAATTTACTGGTGGTGTTGGTTGCCCGGGCAATTTTACCATCCAGTATATCAAATACCGCCGCCACAATAATCGCCACCGCGCCCATGACAAATTTACCGTCAATAGTGCTGATAATGGCATAAAAACCGCAAAAAATATTAAATGAGGTAAAAAGATTGGGTAAAATAAAAATCCCTTTACGCAAACGGTCCCGTTTCCCTTGGTTTTTGTATTTCATGACATTTCCCTTTTCATAGAGATGCTGCATTCAACACGTTGTTACCTTCTTTATGCAGCACCATCTAAGTAACCTAAAATAGAAGTGCCGGCGCTTACTTTGGCCCCTTTTCGCACTTCCAGCCGGGTGTCCGGAGGCAAGTATAAATCAAGCCGTGATCCAAAACAGATCAACCCAAACCGTTGTCCCCTTTTTAGGGTGTCACCCGGTGCCGCGTGACAGATGATCCGCCGCGCCACCAGACCGGCAATCTGAACCACATAGTAACGGAGCCCGCTTGCGGTGGTTAAAGTGAGCGCCTTGTGTTCGTTTTTAAGTACGGCGTCATCGCGGTGGGCCATTATAAAACGGCCCGGGTGATGTTCCACCGCCGTTACTTTTGCATTGACCGGGCAACGGTTCACATGCACATTAAAAATGGTCATAAAAACGCTGATTTGTAAGCATGGTCCATCGCCAAAGGGTGGATGTTCCACTTTTTTCGCCACCACCACCTTGCCGTCGGCAGGTGAAACGACGACCCCTTTTCCCGCCGGGATCACCCGGTCCGGATCCCGAAAGAAAAATACGACAAACAGAGTCGCTGCCAGCATCACCAGTGTCGGCACCGTCAACTGCAATAGCGCCAGCACCAGGGTCATAAATGCCCCTATGCCGATATAGGGAAACCCGGCCCGGGCAATGGGAAATACGGTTTGATCCGGCGGGTCGGCCCATGCATGTTTCATGCTTTACCCAACGTAGTTTGCCAAGACAATCAAAATATTGAAAAACACGGAAAAAGTCAAATATTACGCTGTTTCCGCCTGTTTCTGCAACAGATTCACCTCGGCGTCCGATTTACGCAGATAGATCGGCACCACGGCGGCAGGTGATACCGGAATCAGTGGCCACTCGTTTGCCACAAGGGCTAAGGCTGCTGTGAGGGCATGGGGTGTATTCCAGATCCCGGCCGGAAAACCAGTGCTGCCTCCTAGTCGTTGTTGCAACACCTTTCGATATGCCATGGCGCCATCTCCCAGCAGCAGAACCGGTTCGTTGATGGCATCCACAGCAGTTTCGGGCGAACCCACTGCAGGAGGCTTCAGCACCGTCAGTTGTTCCTTTTCCCAACGATAAACAGCGTAATAGACCTCTTGACGTCGGGCATCAATCATTGGGACGACAGGCCCTTGCCACCCTTTTGCCTGAAAGGCTAATAGTTCCAGGGACGGCAATGCGAAAACCGGCAAATTAAGCGCCAGGGCCATACCTTTGATACTGCTGATGCCAATCCGCAGCCCCGTGAAAGAACCCGGACCGCAACTGACCGCCAAATGAGTCAGGGCATCAAAGCGCCAATCCAATTGCGCCAACACATGTTCGGCCATGGTCATGACGTGGCGGGCGTGGGTCTCTTTACGCAGCAATATAAGGCCGATTTGAGGGCCGTCGGCATCGGCCGCAGCCACACTGCAGGTCGGAGTGGCCGTGTCGATCACCAAGATGCGTTCCACAGGAGGCATCTTAATTTTTCCCTGCTTTTTTACTTCTCTTTTTGGTTCCCGGATCAATCAAGCGTAGATTCGGCATGGCCAAAGGGATCACCTCGTCCATGGTTTTCACCACTTTAAAATCAATTTTGCGACGGACCACAGAGGGTAACTCCGTCAACTCGCGGCGGTTTTTTTCCGGCAAAATCATTGTGACAATCCCGGCCCTTAGGGCCCCCAGCGCCTTTTCCTTTAATCCACCAATGGGCAGCACCCGTCCCCGCAAGGTAATCTCGCCGGTCATGGCCACTTTGTGCTCGATCTCTTTTTGAGTAAGGGCCGAAATCAAAGCGGTGGCCATGGCAATACCCGCCGATGGGCCGTCTTTGGGAATCGCTCCGGCTGGAACATGGATATGAATATCGCTGTTCTCTACTTTTTGTGCGGTCAACCCCAGGCGATCCAAATTTGTCCGCACGTAGCTAAGGGCCGCCCGGGCCGACTCCTGCATCACATCGCCCAATTGACCGGTAATCATCAACTCCCCTTTGCCTTTTACCACGGTGGCTTCAATATAGAGGGGTTCGCCACCCGCCTGGGTCCAAGCCAGCCCTGTGGCTAAGCCCACCTCGTTGGCGTTGTTTTCCATTTCCGCATCGTATCTCGGCAATCCCAAATATGGTTTTAAACCGCGCCGGGAAAGGGTAAAGACGCCCTCTTCCCCTTCCACCACTTTACGGGCAATTTTACGGCAGATGGCCCCCAACTCACGCTCGAGGTTGCGCACACCCGCTTCGGCCGTGTACTCGTTGATCATTTGCAGCAATGCGCCCGTGCTGATTTTTACCTTTTTGGGCGTAAGTCCATTCTCTTTGATCTGACGCGGCAACAGAAATTGCCGAGCAATGGCCAGCTTCTCATTGTCCGTGTATCCCGACAGTGGTATCACCTCCATCCGGTCCAAAAGGGCCGGCGGAATCGTGTCGATCACATTGGCGGTGAGAATGAAAAGCACCTGTGAAAGATCAAAAGCCAAGTTTAAATAGTGATCACTAAAGGCGGCATTTTGTTCGGGGTCCAACGCCTCCAAAAGGGCCGACGAGGGATCACCACGAAAATCGGCGCCCAGCTTATCAATCTCATCCATCATAAAAACCGGATTGTTCACCCCGCATTGACGCAGCCCCTGCAGGATACGCCCCGGCAAGGCGCCAATATAGGTCCGGCGGTGACCTCGGATTTCAGCCTCATCACGGATACCGCCCAAGGAGATCCTCACAAATTTGCGCTTCATCGCCTTGGCAATGGCCCTGCCAAGAGAGGTTTTCCCGACGCCCGGCGGTCCCACAAAACATAGGATAGACCCTTTGAGTTGGGGGTTGAGCTTTCGCACGCTCAGGTATTCTAAAATCCGCTCCTTAATTTTCTCCAAGCCGTAATGTTCACTATCCAGTACTTCTTTGGCCCGCGCCAAATCGAGCGACTCCTTGGACGCCTTGCGCCACGGCAGTTCCACCAACCAATCCAAATAGGTACGGATCACAGAGGATTCAGCCGAGTCGGCATGCATCTGCCCCAATCGCCGCAGCTGCTTTTTAGCCTCTTTGGCCGCTTCGACGAGCATCTTGGCTTTTTTTATCTTTTTTTCATACTCGGCGATCTCTTGGCCCTTTTCATCGCCTTCACCCAGTTCACGATTGATGGCCCGCACCTGTTCACGCAGAAAAAAATCACGCTGGTTCCGCGAGATCTCATCTTTGACCGCCGACTGAATTTTGGCCTGCATGGTGGAAAGCTCCACCTCACGGGTCAGCAGGTTGTTGACCTGGTTCAGGCGTTTTATTGGTTCATCGTTTTCCAACAATGACTGGGACTCGGAAACTTTCAGGCGCAAATTAGCCGCCACCAGATCGGCCAGGCGGCCGGGATGATCAATGCCTTCCAGCACCATCTGCACTTCATTGGTCACCTCGCCCCGCAGGGCCAGGATCTTCAGCGCCGCTTCGCGCACATTACGCATCAATGCTTCGGTCTCGATGGAAGCGGGTTCTTTCTTTAATTCAGAAGGTTCCCGCCGCACTTCGATCTGAACTTTGTAAAAGCCCCTTTTGCGGGCATACCGTTTGATCGAAGCCCGGCATACACCCTGCACCAACGCCTTAATGTTCCCGTCGGGAAGCTTCAATACTCTCAAAATACGCGCCACTGTACCGATAGTATAGATGTCATCCGGTTTGGGGGCATCGGTTTCCGGCTCCTTCTGGGCTGCTAAAAAAATCAGCCCTTTACCGTCCACGGCCTCTTCTACGGATCGAATGGATCGATCCCGCCCCACATAAAGGGGCGCCACCATATCGCTGAACACCACAACATCCCGCACCGGCATCAACGGCATGGTTTTGGGAATGTCGTCAATGCCGGTTTCATCGTCGATGATGGTCACCAGATCATCTCTGTCGGCTTCGCCCATCGATTCTCCTTTTTATATTTCCAAACCAAGTAGAGACTTTTACTATAAAGTTGTATAATATAATCGAGTTTTTACAAATAACAACACCCTTTCACCCTATGACGCCATCTTTGATTACGTTTTTTGCCGCCGCTCTTGCGGGGCTTTGTATCGGCAGTTTTTTAAATGTGGTGATTTATCGGCTGCCTAAAGGTCAATCGATCATCTTTCCCGGATCCGCTTGCCCCCATTGCGGGCACACGGTCCGTTGGGGTGACAACCTTCCGCTGTTGGGATGGGTACGGTTAAAAGGCCGTTGCCGTGACTGTCAAGAACCCTTTGGTTTCCAATATCCACTGGTAGAGCTGTTAGGCGGGACGGCTTCGGTTGCCGTGCTGTATAAATTCGGGCTGACGCTGACCGGGGGGGTCTATTTCATCTTTTTGTGCCTGCTCATTATTATCACCTTCATCGACTTAAAATATCAGATCATCCCTGATCGAATCACCTTGCCGGCCATGGTGTCGGCCCTTTTCGCCGCGCCTTTTTTGGCAAATTTTTCCCTCATTCAAGCGCTCATAGGGTTGGTGGCGGGTGGCGGCTTGCTTTGGTCCATCGCCTTGCTATACAGCCGTTTGACCGGGGTCGAGGGAATCGGCGGCGGCGATATCAAACTGATGGGCCTGGTGGGCGCCCTCACCGGTTGGCAGGGTTCACTCTTCACCCTTTTCAGCGGGGCTGTGATGGGCGCCGCTGTGGGCGTGGCCCTTCTTTTGGCAAAAGGCAAAAACATGCGCACCGCCATTCCCTTTGGGCCATTCCTGGCAGCCTCGGCGGCAACCTACCTATTCTTTGGCAAAGAGATTATCAACTGGTATGTAGGCTTTCTGGCGTAAACTTTCCGACAGGCAAATCATCTACTAAAGATAGTATCAACACTATGGTGGTTTACAAAAACGAATAAGGCGCTATAGTTTTTACCATTAACCATTCCGAAAACCCAAAATAGATCACGGTCGGCGATAACCCGCATACCACAGAAAAAATGATGAAGCCGTTGCAAACAATTTCGGCTCGACCCATCAAAGGCTATCTACGGGAAGGATTAAAGCTGACGGCCTTTACCCTAGCGATTATCTGGCTGGTTTCGGGAAATAATTCGACCACAACATATAACTGGCAGTGGTACCGTATACCCGACTATTTTTTCACCGTTGCAAATGATAAATGGTTGCCCGGACCCCTCATAAAAGGCGCCTGGATCACCATTCAGATATCAGCCGTCAGCCTGGTTTTTGCCTTTGTTATCGGCCTAGTGACCGCCGTCTTTAGGCTTTCCAATTCGATCTTGGGTTCGACCGTCGCCAGGCTTTATCTGGAACTCATTCGCAACACCCCGCTGTTGGTTCAGATCTTTTTTATGAGCAAACGACTCATTCCGGAAACGGATCAGCCCCTATCGTATCACGGTGAACTCTTCAGGGTCACTTCATACGTCCACGACCACTTTTTGCCCGTCACAAAAAGGCGCCGGTTGGTTGAATCCCAGGCAATACCATTGGCCACGCCGGCCGGTTCATTTTTGGAAATGGTGGAAAGGTCAATCCAGGCGGCCACCTGGCCGCTCTTGGGCAAGATCACAGCTATACGGGATGTTTGCCAGACATTGGCAAAAATATAATGACCCACCCTCTCCAATTCATTTAATTGCCGTAAGGGTTTCTCTTTTTCACGGACCTCTATTTCGGATCGTATTTTAAAGCTTTCCGGATCGACAATATATAGGGTTTCGGTCCCGTTGCTGATCATCAAAAACGGATCAAGAACGGTGATCCCCCAACCCTGATAGGGCCAAAACAGTCTTTGACGTAACGTTAACGGATCGCGGTCATAGATCCGCACCTCGTGGGAACGCCAGGTCAATTGGTAAATCTTATCATCAAAAAGAGCAATGCCCTCCCCAAAAAGATGTTGCGGTAGCGATAATTGCTCCAGCACCTTTCCGCTGGACACATCAACCCTGCGTAGGTCGGACAACCCATACAGACCCGTCCCTTCCCAAAAAAGACCGGCATCAAAAATAAGCCCTTGGGTGAAAGCGGAAGGGTCGTGAGGGTATCGGTTTTCAACTTGACAGCTAAAAATTGGAACGACTTTGGGATCAGGCGGAATCGGCCACGAAAACGAGGCGGCGCCGGCATCGCCCGTTAGGATGTAAAAAAAGGCTAAGACGAGATAAAATATATGGCGCCGGGATTGTTTCACATTAACCTTGTATAATGGGCCGGATCGGCCGCATAGGTGACAAAATCATGCTCATGGAGAAATTTACCGATGATGTTGCCTGCGGCGTCGGCCGCATCGACCTAATAGTGGCCTTTGGCGTTTTTCCCCACCACCGCCTTTATATTGGCCTCAAGGCCTTGCAACGAGTCGGTGGGAATATCCACGGTAATGTGGACGGTGAGCAACTCTTTACCATCGCTCATGGGACACCTCTTACCCTGCATCGGAAGATGCGGGTAGGGCTTTGCTGATAACAGCCTCCCCCTCCTTGAGCTCCATAAAAAAACCTTCCGGACGGCCATCCACCTGGGGCTGATTATCCTTCCAGTCATAAATGCGGCAACCATCGGTATCGGCATTGGGAAAAAGGCAACCGATATAAGGCATGGCCGGATCTCCGGCAGTTGACTTGTAAGAGACCACCATTGCCTGATGGGTGGGCATCTGGTCAAACTCCAGCAATTGAATTAAAAAAAGCTTGCAACGGCCTTCGAAAAAATCCGATTCAGCCTGAAAATGTAAAATGGTGTCTCTGAAATTGCGAATGGCATGGGCCGCATCGGGCGCTTCAACCATCAAATTGAAATCACCGTGCCGCCTTTCGTTTTCCGCAATCTTCTCCTGATTGGTCAACAATAAAAAATTACCAATAAAAATCATTACAGCCTCTCTCCAAGTCAAATAGTCACCAAACTGAATTCTCAACCGCCTAAAGGCGGTGGCTTCGGCGGCCAGGTTCGTTCGGCCTGTCTGCAGCAGGCAGGCCGGACGAAATCCGGCCGGCGCAGCCGCCATAAAAGAGCGTCGCTTGTAAGCGGCGACAGTTTATGAAAGAAAAATGCAAACCCTCCGACTGTAGTCGGAGGATATCCGCTTTCGGCCCTATGGGCCTGCGAAAGCTTTCGCCCAAAGGAGAGGATTTTTCTCCCATTCTCCGGATGGGACAATACCTTGTTACTATCAAAACACAATGCATCAATCAATGCTTCGATATTCGGTGCTGCATCAACTTGAACATCTTTTACAATGCAGGATCTACTAAAAAAATATTCATCGGCCGATGGATTTTAGAAAAAAATAGTCGAAAATCTTGACTTCAACCCTTTCTTTCATTAAAAATATATTTATTGTGAGTGTATTACTTGAAAATATCCAGCATGACCGTATTGAGTTGCCATTTAAACCCGTGTTGAAAAACCGTCATTAAAGGAGAAACACCGTGAAAAAACGATTATTTTGGGCCATTGGGATTTTTCTTTTTATCTTCAGCGTAACCCAAGTCGCATCGGCGGCAACTGTTTTGCGCGAATTGGGCCGTAGCCCCTTTGCGGTACCACCAATAGAAACGATTGAAGATCTTAGAAAGGTGGTCGCCGACAGTCCGGGCGAAATCCGTAAAGGATTTGAAAAGGCCGGTTACACCAGCCTGTACCAGGCATTCAGCCAGCAGTTCCCTACAGCGGACATCAAGACCATCAAGGTCAACCCAGGTGAAAAGATGCTCTGGATGCTCTACCGTAAGTTCGGGAAAGGGCCGGTACGGGTGGCCAAGGATGTGACCTGGGCGGGTGATGAACCATTTGACGCTTTTCAGTTTGATATCGATTTGGGCGATAACCGTTACGACATTATTGTTCCGTTGTTATGTGTCAACTTTGCCATCCGTTCCATTACGCCAATTCCCAAAGAGGCGCCGCCGTCACCTTCAGGAAAGCCTGTACCACCAAAGGTCAATGAAGCGCCGGTTTGCGCGGCCGCGCTAAGCTCTGATAAAATATGGTGCGGCGAAACAGTTACAGTTGACGCCGGTGGCTCCACCGATGCCGACGGCCAAATTGCCGCCATGACCGTTGCGGTAATGGACGCAGCGGGCAATATGGTGGCTGAACATACCGTTGACAAGGCACCTTTTGTCCATGATCTGGAAATCCCTTGCGGAGGCACCTATTCAGTAAAAACCACCGTGACCGATAACGAGGGTGAGTCCGCTTCCGGATCCAATTGTGAGGCAGCCGTGACCAGCCGCAAACGCCTGCGTCCAGTAGCGACTGCCGGCTTTCTAAGGATGTGGGATCCGGCGAACTTTTTTCCGATCCGTGGTGGCCTGGAATATCGTATTACAGACAACCTTTCGCTCTTGGGTATGCTGGGATACAATATCCACATAGATGGCGACCATGGGGATGACGCCATCTCCGCCGACCTTTTATTGCACTACTGGATCAACCGGTTCTTTATCGGTGCCGGTATTGGATATTGGGAGATGGATGATGAGAGTGTGGATCGGGAAGCGGTTGATGGCGGTCACACCGACCTGATCTTCCAAACCGGTGTGAGGGTTTTTGGGGAACCGGATATGTTTAATGTATCCCTTTTTCTTGAAGCCCGCCATTGGCTCGGTGTGGATCAAGATGATCTGATCACCAATGTGGACGCCGATAAACTTGCCAGCCGTTTGGGTGGCGGCATCCTGTTCCGCTTCTAAATCCGGAAAACGGCATCAGATCAAAATAGACACCGGGGTGCCGATTCAATTCGGCGCCCCGGTTTTTTTAGTGTTACATGCCTGCGCCTAAAATTCTTTACCGGTTACCATAAGCATAATGGCATTTTGCATATGCATCCGATTTTCGGCCTGATCAAAAACCTTGGCGCTGGCCGACTCCATCACCGCGTCGGTGACTTCGCGCCCTCTTTCTGCGGGAAGGCAGTGTAAGAAGAGGCTCTTTTTACCTGTGGCCGCCAACAATTCCGAATTGACCTGGAACGGCTGGAATTGCTTTTCACGCTCGGCGCTCTCCTCTTTTTGCCCCATGGAAGCCCATACGTCGGTGTAAACCACATCGGCGTCTTTCACAGCGCTTTGGGGATCGTGGGAAATTTCAACCAGTGACAGCCCCACATCTTGCGCCGCTGCCAATGTTTTCACATCGGGCGTATATCCTTTTGGGCAGGCACAGACAAAGTGGAATTTCAACCGCTGCGCCAAGTTAAGCCATGAATGGACGATATTGTTACCGTCACCCACATAAACAAGCTTAAAATTTTCGACCCGCCCCAACTGCTCTTGGATGGTAAAGATATCCGCCATGATCTGGCACGGGTGATTGTAATCGGTTAAACCGTTGATGACCGGAACATCGGCGTAATGGGCCAGTTCCACGATATGTTGATGATCAAACAATCGCGCCATGATGAGATCGTTGTAACGGCTGATCACACGGGAAATATCCTTGATTCCCTCCCTTTTACCGATCTGGATATCGTTTGCACCGAGATAGAGCGCATGCCCTCCCATCCAATGAAAACCGGTCTCAAAAGAGATCCGGGTCCGGGCGGACGGTTTGGCAAAAATCATTGCCAAACTCATACCGCCAAATGGTTCAAACGTCTCTTTCTGGTGAAACCGTTTTTTCACTGTCGTGGCGGTCGCTACCAATGAATTGATCACCTCCGCAGAGTAATCGTTGATGTGTAGAAAATCCCGTTTCATCAGCGTGCCTTCAAAACCTTTCTCTCAGAATGAGGGTCAAACGATTTAAAGCCGCCAATAGTGAATCTTCCGGGCGGTAGTGGCATCGACATCCAAAATCCCCTTAACATCCACAATAATCGGGAGCTTACCGTTACACCGCTGTGCGATCCCGTCCAAACCCCACTTGCGATATAGATCATGGCCCACTGCGACGATGACGGCATCCACATTGGAGAGCCTGTCTTGGGGCAACAATTGCACTCCGTATTGATCCAGAGCCTCCTCAGACACGGCTAGTGGGTCGTGCACCAGTACGGTGATACCGTACTCAGCAAGCTCGTCGAGAATATCAACCACCCGCGTGTTGCGCAAATCGGGCACATTCTCCTTAAACGTCAGACCCAGAACGGCCACCCGCGCACCCCGGACCTTGCGGTCAGCGGCCAACAACATCTTTACCGTCCGTTCGGCAATAAATTTACCCATTCCGTCGTTAATGCGACGCCCGGCTAAAATCATTTCGGGATGATAGCCCACTGATTCAGCCTTAAAGGTAAGATAATAAGGATCCACACCGATACAGTGACCACCCACCAAGCCCGGTTGAAACGGCATAAAGTTCCATTTGGTGCCGGCCGCTGTGAGGACTTCCCGGGTATCTATCTGCATGCGATCAAAGATCATGGCCAGTTCGTTCATCAAAGCGATATTGAGGTCACGCTGGGTGTTTTCAATCACCTTGGCGGCTTCGGCCACCTTGATGGAAGAGACCGGATGGATTCCCGCTTTCACCACTTGGCCGTAAACCGCCGCCAAAAGATCGGTTACCTTCAAGGTCGCCCCGGCCACTACTTTGGGAATGTGCGCCACCGTGTGCTGTTTATCGCCCGGGTTCATTCGTTCCGGTGAATAGCCCAACCAAAAATCATCACCATGTTTGAGACCGGAGATCTTTTCCAATAACGGCAGGCAAACCTCCTCGGTGGCGCCTGGGTAGACCGTTGATTCGTAGGCCACCACGGTTCCTTGGCGCATATACTGTCCGACAGTCTCGGAAGCACCCGTCAGCGGTCTCAAATCAGGATTACGATAGGCATCAATCGGGGTGGGAACAGCCACAATGATCAAGCGACACGCCGATAACGCTTTTGGATTTTGCGTAAAGGTGATTTTTGCCGCTTCTAGCTGCTGCGCTGCCACCTCTCCCGTACGGTCAATCCGATGGCCTAGATCTTTAATCCGCCCGGCATCAATATCGTAGCCCACCACTTGGTAATGATCGGCAAAATAAACGGCCAGCGGCAACCCCACATAGCCCAATCCCACCACGGCGATCTTTTCGCGTGATGTTAAAAAGTCATCAAATACCGGTAATTTCACAGGGCAACCTTTGTTATTGGCAAAATATCTTATCCAATTAGATTTGCGCAGCATCATGAGGGTCATCGGCAATATGGCACCCTATCGCCGCAAACTTTTTATATGAACATATATACACTTTACTAAAAAAACAATATCGCATATTTTATATGAAAAGTCTTACCAAACATGTACAAAAGAAAGACTTTCATCGTTCGTTGTGGCTGTTTACGGCCATGGAGGTTAGACAGAAACCGTATTGATCATAAATTGTCATTTAGGAGAGAATGAGGATGGCAGCACCCGAAGAGATGTATCAGTGTCAGATGGTTAGTTGTGGGTATATTTACAATCCCGACAAAGGGGATCGAAAAGGTAAAATCCCCAAGGGGACCCAATTTGAAGACCTTCCCGAAGGTTGGAAATGCCCCATTTGCGGCGCCACGAAAAAATCATTCAAGCCGCTGGTAGGCCCAGGATCTGCTCTTGAAGAGGGATAAGGCGGGTTTCCCGTTAGTCCTTTCATATCGAACATGCCTCAAACGGCTGTACTTGTCCAAATTATCCCTCCGGCAAACGCTCTTTTTCGTATCTGGTCAAATAACGCCACTGACCCGGCATTAAATCGCCCAACCGGATGTGGGCAAAGCGTACCCGAATCAAACGTTTCACCTTAGCCCCCACCTGATTGGTCATGCGCCGAATTTGACGGTTGCGGCCCTCTTTTAGAATGATTCTGAATCGATTGGCGGCCACCCGTTTTACCTCAGCTGGTTGGGTCCGTTTGCCATCCAACAGAACACCCGTTCTCATTTGTTGTAAGGCCCGATGGCTCATCGGCCCTGTTGCCGTCACCAGGTACTCTTTTTCATGACCAAATTTTGGGTGAGACAAACGGTGATGTAAAGCGCCGTCGTTGGTCAATAACAGCAACCCTTCGGAATCCTGATCCAGGCGTCCCACAGGAAAAATTCGGGTGCCAACATCCACCAGATTGATGGCCAGCTTCTTACCGGGATGATCGCAGGAACTCACAACACCAACGGGTTTATGTAGCGCTATGTATATATTTTTTTCGTTTAATTGCAACGGCTTGCCGTCAAACCGGACTTCATCTTTATCAGGGTCCACCTGAACGCCCAATTGCGATACCACCGTTCCGTTTACGGCCACCCGGCCCGTGAGGATGTACGTTTCCCCTTTGCGTCTCGAACAGAGACCCGCTGCGGAGAGATATTTTTGTAAACGCATCATGAACCGGTATCCGTGTCTAAGAGCGGTAGTCGGCATTAATATGGATATAATCGACCGTCAGATCCCCCGTAAACACACTCTCACCGGCTGTTCCCACACCCAAATCGATCAGGACCCTATATTCCGCCTTTTTCAATACTTGAGTCGCAGCTTTTTCAGCATCCATTCCCAATCCCGCACCATCGGACACTATCAACACGTCATCAAAATAAATGTTGACCTTTTCCGGATCAAATTGAGCCTCGGAACGGCCAATGGCCATGAGCAGCCGTCCCCAGTTGGCATCTTCACCGTAAAAAGCGGTTTTGACCAGAGGTGAGGTGGCCACGGTGTTGGCGGTCGACAGCGCCTCTTTGGGCGTCTTAGCGCCTTTAATACGGATCTCAACCAGTTTGGTGACACCCTCGCCATCTTTGACCAGGGCTTTGCCCAGATCCAGCAGCAGCTCATCCAGAAGGGCCTGGAAGTAATGAATCTCTTCCTCCGATTCAATAACCGCATTGGAAGCGCCATTGGCCAAAAAGAGCGCCGTGTCATTGGTGCTGGTATCACCGTCAATAGAGATCCGGTTCAACGTGCGATTCACCCCTTTTGCCAACATCGATTGTAAGAGATCAGCTTTAATGGCCGCATCGGTACAGATAAAAGCCAATAGCGTCGCCATGTCAGGATGAATCATCCCTGACCCTTTCGCTACACCGACGATATGAAAATCCTGGTCACGGATCCGGCCCCGTCGTGTAAAAAGCTTGGGAACGGTATCCGTGGTCATCATCGCCCGGGAGAGTTCGGGAAAATCACCTCGGGAAAGGTGTCGGCCTAAAAGGGGAATCCCTTTTTCAATGCGTTCCATGGGCAGCGGTTGCCCGATAACACCCGTGGACGCCACCAACACTTCAGCCGCCTCAATGTTTAGTGCATCCGCTACTAAAGTGCACATGGCGTCGGCGTCGGCCATGCCCCGCGGGCCGGTAAAACAGTTGGCGTTCCCGCTGTTGACCACGACAGCACGACATATACCGTGCTTCAATTTTTCCTGACAGATCTGAACCGGCGCCGCCTTGACCCGGTTTTGGGTAAACATCCCCGCCACCGATGCCAGCCTATCGGAATAGATCAAGCCCAAGTCGAGCCGACCCTTTTTCTTGACACCCGCAGAAACGGCGCCCGCTAAAAAACCCTGACATCCTTTTGCTGACATCTTGATCCCCTTTTTCAGAAACCACACCCATCCATCTACTTGAACCAACGGTAAACCTGTGGCATGTTCCCGTACAAACTCACAAATAGCGATTTTTCACCCAATAGACAACCACACGATGAAAACAGATACGTGCTTTGCCGGAACGCACTCGAGTTGCATCGACAGTGACAACAGACCTATTTATTATTGCGGGGTCTGCAATCGCAAAATCGAACTGTCCGAGCTGGTGTACACCATTGATGATAACATTGAATCTGCATTGGCGTCAGTGCCCGCAGACCGGCTTTAATTAAAAACCATGCTCCAAAACTATAAACTTACCATCGCCTACGACGGCAGCGCCTATCACGGCTGGCAAATTCAACCCCACGGGCCAACGATTCAAGGGGCCATCGAAAAGGCCCTTGAATCAATTGTTCCGCAAAAATGTCGGCTGACGGCATCGGGGCGTACCGATGCCGGTGTGCATGCGTTAGGCCAAGTGGCCCACGTCGTGGCCGACACCCGGCTCTCCGCCGCTCGCTTGCTACAAGCCGTCAACAGCCTTTTGCCATCCGATATTGCCATTGTCGACTGTGAAACCGTATCCGCCGAATTTCACGCCCGTTTTAGCGCCCAAAAAAAACGGTATCGCTATCGGATCCTCAACCAGCCTCACCCTAATCCCATTGGCCGTCAGTATGTCTGGCAGATCTTTCAACCACTTGATTTTGAAGCCATGCGCGCCGCAACCGAGTATTTTGTCGGCGAACATGATTTTAAAACCTTTGAGAGTAGCGGCAGCCCCCGCAGCCATACCATCCGGCAGGTCTTTACCGCCAACTGGGATCAACCCCGCAAAAAGCACCTGGTTTTCGAGATTGAGGCAAATGGATTTTTAAAGCAGATGGTTCGTAATATCGTGGGGACTGTTGTTGATGTCGGCAAAGGGCGGTTTCAACCGGAAACCATCCCGCATATGCTTTCCGCCAAAGACCGCGCTGCAGCCGGTCCGACCGCACCGGCAACCGGGCTTTTCCTGGTGGCGGTTACCTATTGAATCACTCCGGTCCGATAGATTGGGATTTCATTCGATCAACCTCTTCATTGTAGAAGGCAATGACATCCCGGCGGGTGAGCATCCCCAGCAAGATACCATGATCGTCTTCTTGTACCACAGGTAAGCTGTCGATATTTTTCTGGGTAAATTTCTTCATCACCGTATTTAAATCATCGGCGGGGGTGGTCACAATAATATCGGTGTGGGCAATATCCTGCATGACCACCAAATCTCCCACGCCTCTTTCAAAGAGAAGCCCGCGGATATCGGTGCTGGAAAATATCCCGGCCAGACGATTATTGGGGTCCATCACGGGAAAGTAGTGCTGTTTGGTTTTGGAAAAAAGCCTGCGAAAAGCCTCGAAAGTCATGCCTTGGGGAATGAGGGTCCCCTTGCGCACTTTACCCATCAGATCCGTAACCCGGATGGTTTGTAAAATATCCACAAAAAACTCACCGGTATGCGCAGCCGATGCGATCTTATTCTTGACCTGGTTGTGGAAGATCGTCCAGTGGGTGGAGGCCAAATAGACCACCGAACAGACCAACAGGCCGGGCAGCAGCAAATGATAGGAGTTGGTCATTTCGCTGACAAAGATGATCGTCGAAATAGGGGTATTGGAAACCCCGGCAAAAAAACCGGCCATTCCGACAATTATAAAGGAACCCGGCTCGGTCACCACCGACGGCATCAATTTATGAAACGCTTTTCCCACGACACCGCCCATGGCGCCGCCGATCACCACCGATGGCCCAAAAACACCCCCGCTGCCACCCGATCCAATGGAAAATGAGGTGGTCAAAATCTTCCCTAAAGCCAGAGTGAGCAAAAACAGGATGGAGACACCATGAAGGTTTGTCAGCGCCTGCTGAATATACCCGTACCCAAACGCTAGGGTATGGGGAAACATCACGCCGATGGCCCCGGTCACCAACCCGCCCAAAGCGGGCTTGAGATGGTTGGGCAAATGCAACCGATGAAAAATGCCGATAATGCCGTAAAAACTTTTTACATAAAGAAATCCGGTTCCGGCCAATACACCGGCTAAAACCAGATACGGCATCAACTCCATAGGGTTGCGGAACACGAAATCAGGTGATGCAAAAAGTGACCCCCACCCGAAAACCAAGCAAAATTCGCAGTAAGCCACCACCGAAGCGATGCCCGCGGGAATAATGACTTCCGGTTCAAATTCAGGGTCGCGGTACAACACCTCCGCGGCAAACAGCGCCCCTGCCAACGGTGCGCGGAAGATAGAGCCCACGCCGGCACCAATCCCCGCGGCCATCATGATCCGCCGCTCACGCCGGCTCAACTTCAACCGCGTGGCTAAAAAGGAGCCAAATCCCGCGCCGATTTGGGCAATGGGTCCCTCGCGCCCGCCGGAACCACCTGTGGTCAAGGTCACCGCCGAGGCGATGGTTTTTATGATGGGCACCCGTGCTCGAATCTTGCCGCCTTTATTGTGGTAAGCGTCGATGGCCGCATCCGTGCCGTGCCCTTCTGCTTCCGGTGCGAAGGTATAGACCAGCCAACCGCTGAAAAGACCGCCCATGGCAGGGAGGAAAAAGAGCATATAACGACGAAACGGTGTTGCCGTCGGTTCAAGCAGATGATACTCGCCCGCGGGTGATGGCGGACGGTAACCGGCCAGGAGATCCATAAGATAGTGCATCCCTAAAACGCACAAATAATGAAAGAGAATCGACCCTAAGCCGGCAATAATACCGATGATCAAAAAGTAAACGGCCCATCTGCCTGCATAGGCGAGGTCAAAGGGCAACCTTCTTTTTTTTTTGATGACGCTGTCTGTCATGAGCGTGAGACAATCTTTCCGGCCTTGCGCAAATCCATGATGCCTTGCAGCAACAGATCAAAAATGGCAGGTATCTCGTCAATATCAAGGCAGGAAAAGGCGACCCGTATATCGGTATGTCCCAGGGAGATGACCCCCACACCGTACTGATCCAACAGGTGCAGCCGCAACATTTCGGCATCCACATCTTTTAATTTTAGGCACATAAAGTATCCGGCATTAAAAGGATAAGGCGTCCAGGCGTCGTTAAATGTAGGGTCCTGAAGCACTTCGCGAACTTTTCCAGCGCGTTCTTTTAATATTTCATACTTCGCCTCGGTCTCTTTGACAAAGCGTTCGTCCTGCATCGATTTTAACACAATGGACTGGCTCAAATGGGAATCGTTGGAGATGGTCCCGCGGATGCACCCGGCCACTTTTTGAGTCAACGCGTCATAGAGCGCCGGGGTATCGGAAACCGTTTGGCAGCCAAAGGTGATAAAGCCCACCCGCAATCCCCAAACATAATTCTCTTTGGTGGCGCCGTCCAGTTTAATAGCCGTCAGATTGGAATGGGTACCGGCCAACCGGGCAAAAAGAGATTCTTTCAGGCTATGGGAATCGTAAAACAGACCAAAGTAGGCATCATCACAAACAGCCACCACATGACACCCGCTATTGGCCACAGCGATGAGAATCCTGACGATCTTGTCACCTTCCTCTTCCGAGAAGGCATAGCCACTGGGATTATGGGGTGAGTTGAGAATCACCATGATTTTGGCCCGCGGTTTGGCGGCGTTGACCACAACCCGTTCAAGCCCTTCCAGATCAAACCGGTCGGCCGAATTGAAAACCGGATAGGTTGTCAGTTGGGCCTGTTTTTTCACCTCAAAAATCATGCGATAGTTACCCCACATCATCTCGGGCACCAACACCAGGTCACCTGGATCAATCCACAGATCCGCGGTTGTACTGACGCCATGGGTGATACCGTTGGTAACCACCGGCAGGCTGATCCGCCGACCCTTCAATGAGGGATTTTTTTCGACCAGCATCGCCTGCCAATGCTCGCGCAACCCCTCAACACCATAGGATGACGCGTAGGTGAGCGCTTCTGAAGGACGAATGGGGTCTATGAGATCTTTTACCGAATTGAGCCGCATGGTGTGGCCCGCCTCTTTGGCAATGCCGATCGTTGCATTGATCCGGTGGGCTTTTTTCTTCGCCTCAAGGCCCTGGCTGGGAATCCCTCTGGGGAAAAAAAGGTTTTTCCCCAAACGGGACAGAGAGAAAAATAGCTGCGGGTTCTCATACTTGATGATCTGATTTAAATGGCCGGCTATGGGATTCATCACCGCAATCTCCTTTTGATTGTTGATCAAATACAAGTCGTATTGATCTCTGATTGTCATACGCCGGGCGTCACAAAAAACCGGGTTGGATGCTGACATCCGACCCGGTTATCGCAACGTGGCTGGATGTGACAGTCTATTTGGGTCGATTGGCCCGCTTGGATGCTTTGAGCGGATTGACCTTACCCCCACCTTTTCGGGTTTCTTCGGCTTTAGCATGGGTGGCAAAATTGCAAACCCCGTTTTTCCACTTTCCGGCGGGATCGGGGCAGGCCGTGCAATACCATGCATCTTGATATTCCGTGGTACGGCCACAACCATTACACGATTCAATTACTTGGCGGCATACACCCCCGTTAAAAGAACACCCTTTGGCAGACATAAACAGGCACTCTTCACCTTGACGGACAGTTGTACAAATCATGAAATCCCTCATATATGCATGTTAAAATGACCAATTGCGAAACATGGTCTAATAGGGATTCTGAATGGAAAAGTCAATTACAAAATGACCCATTACGGCGTTATTAGACACAGAATGGCCGGGACTGTTTCAAAGAGAACTGCTCACCGAACTGCCCGTGGACGAACCGGCCGCCTCTTTTCACAAAAGCTTCGGCGCGCCGACCAAGGAGCTCTACTCGATCCCGGGCGCCATCGTATTACAGCAGATGCACGACCTGACCGACAGAGAGACCATCGATCAGCCGGCCTGGTTCAAAAAACCGTTGGCGTCCGCCCCGTCAAACGCGTCGGTCATCGCGTTGATCGCTTTCACCAAGTTCACCGACGACTGCGCGATCTGCCAGTCGTCGCCCCCTTCAATTTTATCGCTCCGGCAATCCGGGCAGTCAGGCGTCGGCGCCGAGGCGGAAAAAACCAACTCCTCAAACCGGCGCCCACAAGCCTGGCATTGGTATTCATAGATTCCCCCGGGCAAGCCCGGGGTACTTACTGTTACAGACCTGCGGTCTGACCTGCTTTCGCTACGTCGCTTCGCTCGCAACTCATAGCAGGATTGGCTCATTCATCCACGGGTAAACCCGTGGTATTCTGTCTTCGACCGCATAAATAGGCATCGTACACCTCTATGTCATTCCACGGACAGCCCGTCCTTATCCTATTTTCAACAGGCTCCCAACCGCTTTTAGCACCTCATCCACGGTAATGTGGGCCATGCATAAATTGGTGTCGCAAGCCCGTTTAAAACAGGGCGCGCAAGGATCTTTGGAGAAAATGACCCGGTGCCCATCGCCATAGGGACCGGTCCGCCATGGCGCGGTGGGTCCAAAAAGCGCCACCACGGGTGTTCCCATGGCCGCGGCCAGATGCATGGGGCCCGTATCGGTGGAGATAAACAACTCGGCCCGCCGATAGAGCGCCGCCAGCTCTTTTAGGGAAGTATGGCCGGCCAGATTAACAGCCTTTTTCTTCATGATGCTCAAAATAACATCCACTTTATCCCGATCCGCTGCTCCGCCGGTAAACACAACCTTGACTTGAGCGGCGCCTAAAAGATAATCAGCCACCTGGGCAAACCGCTCCGGCCGCCACAATTTGGTCTCCCAGCGGGTCATGGGATTGATGACCACCAGGGGCTGGTTTTTATCAACCCCCTCCTTTGCCAAAAGCTGATCAATCATATTTTGATGGGCATCGGAAACAGGAATTTGATAGCTGATCTCCTTTGCTTTAATACCGATGGCTTCAAGGAGCATCAAATGGCGCTCGACGGCGTGTATCTCCATGCTAACCGGCGGTACCCGCCGGTTGTAAAAAAAATGCGCTTTTTCGTTGCGTTGCATCCCTTTGTCAAAACCGACCTTGCAATCCCCTCGGGCCAACCCCGCCATGAATCCGCTTTTGAGCAAATTCTGAAAATCGATGATCAGGTCATAACGAGTTTGACGCAATTCCCGAATAAAGCCGAAAGCCTCTTTCAATACCTGTTTACGTTCGCTGCAGCTTTTACCGAAAATGGCATCACCCCACTCTTTGCGCCGGGAGATCACTACTTGATCTAATGCGGGATGATCGGCAATGACCGCCGCCGCCGCCGCTTCCACCAGCCAGGTAATGTTTGCCTCAGGGTAGTGACTCCGAAGGGCGTTTAATGCCGGAAGCGTATGAATGACATCGCCAATGGCGCTCAGTTTAACAATGAGTATTTTCATGTTGATTGAGCCAGTTGCCATTGACACACTCCAAGTACCCGTTCCACGGAAATATTTTCCATGCAACCATGATGCCCCAGGGGGCACTCCCTTTGCAAACAGGGGCTGCACTCGATGGGATCTTGGACAATTTTCGCTTTGGCGCTTAACGGGCCGGTGGTCAATGGGTTGGTGGGACCGAAAATCGCCACCATCGGTTGATGTAAAGCCGCCCCTATATGCATCAACCCGGAATCGTTGGTTACCAAAAGGCGACATTGATCCACCAGGGCAATGGCTTCGCCCAGGGTGGTCTTGCCGCTTAAGATGATTGGCGTGTGATTCATCGCGTCGGCGACCTCTTGGGCCACCCCCCTTTCTCCCGGTCCCCCGAATATCAGAATCCGTCCCTGGTACTGTTTTGCCAATTGATCGGCCAAACGGGCATACCGGTCTGCCGGCCATCGTTTGGCCGTACCAAAAGCAGCACCCGGATTGATGCCGATAAGCAGCTCCCCGGTGATAATCCCGTTTTTCCTTAAAAGATCATTTCCACGAATTTTATCATCAGGCGCCACATAGATCTCCAGACCGGACGGCTCTACCCGTAGACCGCTTAACTCGAGAAGCCTTAAATAATGTCCGGTTTCATGGGAGTTCTCTTTCAACTGTCGGTTCAATACAATTGGATGGGAGAGTAACAACCTGCGATGCTGAGTTTTATACCCGATGCGAAAGGGAATCCGGGCCATGGCAAAAAGCAGTGCCGACTCAAAGGAGTTGGGTAAGACAACACCCATCTCCCAATTTTGCCGCCGTAATCGACCGGCCAATCGCCATTTGCCCAAAAGCCCTTTATGGGCACCTTTGGCATCGTAGATCAGCACCTCATCCGCATGGGGGTTGGCATGAAAAACCGGCGCTACCCACGGTTTGGCCAAAATGCCGATGTGGGCATCGGGAAAGTTACGGCGAATTGTATGGACCGCAGGGGTGGACATCACCGCATCGCCAATCCAATTGGCGCTGCGAATCAAAATACGCTTCGCTTGTATCGGATCAGGCGCCATAGACCCTCTCTACCATCGCCATGATCCTGGCCACACTGCCTCGGTTTTGCAGCACCAGTTTGCGCCCGGCCGTTCCGGCGGTTGCAGCCGCCGTGGAATCATTCAACCAGTAGGCGACCATATTTTCAAACGCTTTCGGCCCGTCAATTTCCCTGGCCGCTCCGGCGTTGATAAATGCCGCCGCCATGGCGACAAAATTATCCATGTGCGGTCCCCACAACATCGGCTTCCCCAAAACGGCCGCTTCAATAGGGTTGTGACCTCCGAAAGGGATCAGGCTGCCACCGATAAAAGCCACATCCGCCAACGCGTAAAGACTGCGTAAAAGGCCCATTTGATCAACCACGATCCCGTTGAATAGTGCGCCCGTTTCAGGCAGCCGGCTATAACAAGCCATGTTAAATCCTGCATCACCACCCATATCAATTACCGCTTCGGCCCGCTTCGGGTCGCGGGGAGCCACAATCAGGCCCAAATTCTGCTGCCGGTGCTGCAATTGTCGAAATCCCGCAAAGAGCTGTTTTTCTTCTCCCGCGTGGGTGCTGCCCGCCACGATCAACCGGGTGGTGTCGGCCCAGCCCATTTTCTGACGTTCCGTTACAATCCAGTTACTCCCGATCGGAGTCACCGGTTGATCAAACTTTATGTTACCGGTAACGGCGATTATTTTGCCGGGAACGCCCAAACACTTTAATCTTTCCGCGTCCATCTCTGTTTGGGCGGCAATGGCGTCAAACTGATTAAACATGGGTTTCAAAATCGCTTTATAGCGCCGGTAGCCCTTAAAACTTTTGGCTGAAATCCGCGCGTTGGCCCAAACAGTCGGAATGTTGCGGCGGTTGACCGCCGCCAAGAAATTAGGCCACAGATCCGATTCCACCAACACCACCAACTCTGGATTGATCCGCTTCAAGACCCGGCCAACGGCCCAGGGAATATCGTAAGGGAAATAACCAACGGCTTTCAATCTTCCACCATAACGCTGCCGGGCGAGGCTCTGGCCGGTCATCGTGGAAGTGGTCAGCACCAGCTTTGAGCCGCCGTATTTGTCAACCATTCGGTTGATCAACGGCTCCGCCGACCGAAATTCACCCACCGACAAGACGTGAATCCATATATGCCCTTCGCCATCGGCCGGTATTTCCGCAGATGGCAAAACAATGCCCAAGCGTTCCAGGACGGATATGCGTCGCTTCCCGGAAAAAAACAGTCCGATCATCAGAAAAGGCCCAAACAACACAAGGCCCAAATGCAGTATCAAGTTGTACAGTATCCGTCCCATCAATGCGACCAACCTGGCGAAATATTGATCTTGCCGCCGTAATTGAGGTCCTCAGCAGGGCCCGGGCCATGGAACTGCAAGCGATCCATCAATACATGAATCAGCATTACAATTTGGGGGACACGTACCTGGCCAAAATCGCCGGAACGTCCTCTTCAACCGGTTTGGGCACCCGCGGGTTCGCGGCGGACGACGAAGGAGCGTGATCAGGAACGGAGCCCGCAAACCCTCGGCTGATTTTGCCGCAATGCTGTTAGGTTCTATTGGTGCTTCTCATCAACCTTGTCCAAACGCTCCAAGGTCTCATCCAATAGCCGCCCCCTGACCCGGTCAATCTGAAGCAGCGCCAACCGGTTTCGAAAGGCCGCCTCCACCAGTTGCTGCTCTGCTGTTACCAAGAGGGTATTGGCGTCAATCACATCTACACTGTTGGCCAGGCCGTATTCAAACTGGGTGTTGATCGCATCAAAATTCTCTTTGGCAAATCTCAGCTCATCCTCAAACGCCGTTAAAGTGCTTTTGCTGGCCATATAGGCCAAATAGGCCTGATTCGCATCCACGGTCACCTGCTTTCTAGCCGTATTCAGGGCCAGTTGCGCTTGGCGGCTGCGTGCTTCACTCTCCATGATATTCGCTTTACGCAAGCCGCCGTCAAAAAGGGTGAAATTGAGGGAAACACCCCCGTACAAGCTCTCTTGCACGGGCGCGCTGTTTGAAGGATCGGCATCGTTATTGGCCCAAACCCCTTCCACGGCCAATCTTGGCCAAAGTTCGCCCCTGGTGTATTTCACGGTTTTATCGGCGATGGTCTTTTCCAGTGACAACGCCTGGATATCGGCGCGCCGGCTCATTGCGTCGGCAATTATTTCCGTCAATACCGGTTCCGGTGTTATTTCGGATTCAAGTTCGGCCGCCTTCAACCGAAAGTCACCTTCCAAACTGCAGATAGCCGCCAACCGGGCCTTGGCCAGCAGAATCGCATTTTGAGCCTGGATCTGACCGGTAAGCGCCTGGGAGCGTTCCGCCTCCACCCGCAATAGATCCGGACGGGTCACCGTCTCCAGCTCCAGCCTCACGACCACCGAATCGCGCTGGGTGTTAAGGCGGGTGACATTGGCGTTAGCAATCTCGAGTCTTTTTTCGGCATTTAAAACATCGTAATAGGCCCCCGCCGTTTGAATCAGCAGCTCCTCCCGAACCGCCGCCAAATCGAGGGCCTCTTTACCAATCAGATCCTTGCTGATTTTGTAGGCGGTGATTTCCCGACCGTTTAGGGTAAAGGACTGATCCAATCGCAGGCCATAGGCGCTGTTCCATTCCGGCTGCAAAATGACATCATCTTGTTGTTGAACCTCGTCGTAATGGCGGTAACTGCCGAAGGCCGAAAAGCGGGGTATCAGCACGGACCGGGCCTTACGGTTATTTAAGCGGGCCAGAAAAAGTTCCTCCTCGGCCAATTGAATCCGTTCAGCCTCTTTTAGAGCCCGCGCATAGAGTGTGTCCAGTGCATAGATAGGGGTATCATCACCCTGACTGTTCCGGGCTGTCACCTGAAACGGCATCATTAGCAGACCGCAATACAAGCCCAGGATTATCATCAACCATTTGCGGCTTCTCTTTTTTTGCATAACAATTTACCTATGGTAATGATTTCATGTGACCGCTTGATGATCAGACACCATTTATATCAGCGCGGCTCATCTCCCAAGGGTAAAGGGGGCTTTGGGGCCGCTTTGGGAAAGACATCGGCCAGGCGGCCGCCAATGTTTTTAAAGGGTTTCGGTGAACAGATGACCCACGCCGTCATGATGGTCATAAACAACATACCCAGAAAAAATGCCTGGCGCAGAGAGATAAAATCCATCATTATCCCGGCAGTCATCGCCCCTAACATCATCCCAAAGCTGTGGGCCATCACCATCAGCGCCATCACTGAACCCATCGCGTTATCCTGATCACCCTTGACGACCGTCAGCGCCATCAATGCCGGCATTGAAATGCCACCGCCGACACCGAAAATCAAATTGGCCCAGAAAAAGTGCCAAAAGGTGGTGGCCCAAATCAATGCCGCCATGGCAAGGATCACAAGCAATCCGCCGACAATCATCATCTTACGGCGATGGACGCGGTCGGCCAAGTACCCCATGGGCATATGCAAGAGCCCGCTGACCAAAACGCCTTCCATCACCAAAATTCCCACCGTGGTGCTGGAAAAGCCCAGTTGGACCGATCCGAGAACCGGTAAAAACCCCCAGATAATGCCGATGGCGGTTGTATAGGCCATTCTGAAACCGGCTAGACGGAGGACCAGCGGATCGGTAATAATTTGATGTAATGCGGCCGGCGGTGTGGACCGGGCTGGAATCCGTTCCTCTTTTGTGGGCGGCAACGCCATCCAGCTAAGAAAAAAACCGACCAGTGACAATACCCCCATGGTGGCAAACGTGGCCGCCAGGCCCAGATGATCGGAAAGGATACCGCCCATGAGTGGTCCCAGGCTCAAGCCGGCAAACACCGACACGTTGAAAAGACCCATGACCGCACCTTCCCGGCCTTTGGGGGTGATGTCACCCACATAGGCCTGCACCACGGGCATAATCATAGCCGAGGCAATGCCTTGTAAAAAACGCACAATGATCAAGACCGGAACCGTATCGACCCGGATAAAAACAAAAGCGATGAGGGTATACAATAAAAGCCCGGTGGTGATAAACGGCTTGCGCCCGTTAAGGTCGGACAGACGCCCGAAATATGGCAGGAAAAAAGTCCTGGAGATGGAAAAGGCGCCGAATATCAGACCGATGGTGAATCCACCCGCGCCCAACGAGTGGGCATAAACTGGTAAGAACGGCACCACTATCCCGACGCCGGTGACAGTAGCGAAAACGGAAAAAAACAGTGTGCCGAAGATTTTTTTGTCGATGGATGGCATCCGCAGGGGTATCCGGGTTATGCCGAATGCTGCTTCATCTTGGCCAGCACACCTTCCACCAGTGACCGAATTTCATCAAGACGCTCTTGGGTCAACGCCTCAAACCGCAGTACGAGCGCGGGTTGGGTGTTGGAGGCGCGCACGAGCCCCCAGCCGTCGTCAAAGAGCACCCGCACACCGTCAATATCGATCACATCAAACCGATCTTTAAAGTAAGCGGTCACCTTTGCAACAATTTCGAACTTGATTGCATCAGGGCAATCCACTCGGATTTCGGGTGTGGTGACGGTTTGGGGAATATCCGCCAAATAGGCGGAAAGCGGCCGCTTATCTTTGGCGACAATCGTCATTAAACGCAAAGCGGCGTAGGTGGCATCGTCAAATCCAAAATACCCGTCGGCAAAAAAGATGTGTCCGCTCATTTCACCGGCGAGTGCCGCACCCACCTTTTTCATCTTATCCTTGATGAACGAGTGACCCGTACGCCACATGATCGCTTTGCCGCCGTTCTTTTCAATGTCATCGTACATCACTTTGGAGCATTTCACTTCGGAGACAAATGTGGCCCCGGGTTTGCGTGACAAGATCTCCCGTGCAAAAATGATCATCAATCGATCGCCGTAAATGATATCGCCGTTTTCATCCACCACGCCGATGCGGTCACCATCGCCGTCAAAACCGATCCCCAGATCTAATTTTTTCGACGTTACCAAATCAATCAGTTCAGCCATATTGGCTGCCACTGTCGGGTCCGCCGGATGGTTGGGGAAAGTGCCGTCCATGTTGCAATAGAGATCGTGAACATCGCAGCCCAAAGCGCGCATCAGCGGCACGGCCACCACCCCGGCGGTGCCATTTCCCGCATCCACACCAACCCGCAAGGGCCGCGCCAGCTTAATTTGGCCCAATAGATGTGCCTTGTAGGGAGTGACCGCATCGGTACGATCACGCTCTCCATGACCGGATTCAAAATCCTCTATTTCGATCATACGGCGGATCGCTTGAATCTGCTCGCCGTGAATCGATGAAGCGCCGATACAAAGTTTAAAGCCGTTGTACTTACCCGGATTGTGACTCGCCGTCACCATCACCCCCCCCTCTTTGGCAAAATGGTGAATGCTAAAGTAGAGCACCGGTGTGGGGCAAACGCCGATATCGGTTACATCACAGCCGGTGGCGATGAGGCCGTCAATCAGCCTGGCGGTGTATTGATCCGAGGTGAGCCGGCAGTCGCGGCCCACATTGATCTTTGTTTTTCCATGACGTTTCAGATATGTTCCAACGCCCTTTCCAATCAACACGACATCTTTTTCATCCAAATCTTCTCCGGCGACTCCACGGATATCGTACTCTCTAAATATTTGCGGATTCATGGTCTTACCTATATATCGATTAACAGAAACGGATCATCTACCCTTTTATCTTAGTTGTTACAGCAACGCTTTTGCAAGCCACATTCTGTCAACTCAGGGCGGAGGTGTTGGATCAATCATCAGTATGGAATTTTTACAAAATGCCATCCGAGCGCCAAAAGACCCACCCCCCAGCAATAAGGGGCAAAGTGGTGCAACCGACCTTTTCGGACCATGTACACCAGCCATTTAAGGGCCAGATAACCGGTCACCGCCGCGATGACCACCCCCACCCCCACAACACCCGGATCCATTGTGTCGGCAGGGTTGATATCGAGCAGGGCCAACAATGCCGCGCCTAAAATGGCTGGAATCGACAGTAAAAAGGAGAACCGTACCGCAGTGGCCCGGTCAACACCTAAAAAAAGAGCCATGGCAATGGTGGCGCCGGAACGGGAGACACCCGGCAATACGGCCAGTCCCTGAACGATACCAACACCGAAAGCCCTGGGTCCGGTCAGGCCCTGTTGTTTTGGGGGCCTGAAACCGGCGCGCCGGGTGGCCCATAGGAACGTTCCGGTAAATACCAGCATACATCCCACAACCCAAACAGATGTGTAAAGCGCATGGGCGATCCGGTTAAACAACAGGCCAATGACGGCGGTGGGAATGGAGCCTAAAATTATCATACCCGTGATATGTAGACTTTTTTTTTCTTCCGCGGTGATGAGCCGATTTTGTAGCCGCGCGGCGGCGCTACCCATCAGGCCCTTGATAATTGACAGCAGATCGTTGAAAAAACAGATGCACACCGCCAGCAATGTTCCCACATGAACGGCGATATCAAAGGATAACGCCGGTTCGGTAATGCCCAATATTTGTTGCATCAATACCAAATGCCCGGAGCTTGAGACCGGCAGAAACTCGGTCAACCCCTGGATAAGCCCTAAAACGGCTGCCTGGACAATGGTCAATGGTGAATGTTCCTCTTATTGCGCTTTTACGAATCGATAAGCTGTCCGGTTTTTTCCGTATGATATCCGCCCAATGCGGCTACCCCGGTTTTAAAGTCATCGCTGCGAATCGTGTCGAGAAGGGCTTGCATTTGATCCCGGTAAAAGTAGGCTTCCGGGATAATCAGATCGTACTGTTCGGTGATCACGGGGATAAAATCCAGATCGAGTGCCTTGGCTGCAGCGTAAATCCCCAACCCCGTGTCCGCCGCGCCGGTCAGTACGGCCACAGCCACTGTCATATGGGTAAACTCTTCGCTGGTGTAACCGTCGATGGTGTCGGGATCAATACCCATTTGATGCAAGCGGTAATCCAATAAAATTCGGGTGCCCGAACCTTTTTGCCGGTTTAAGAACCTTAGTTTGCCGCCCGGCGCGTCTTCCAGCCCTTGAATCTGTAGCGGATTGCCTTTTGGGACGATCAGCCCCTGATCCCGACCAACCAGATTCACCTGTTTGACGGGCAGGTCCGGCAGAAAACGGTCAATGTAACTACGGTTATAGACGCCGGTTTCAGTATCCAGCAGATGCGCACCGGCCATATGGCTGACTCCTTTTTTCAAAGCCATGATCCCGCCCATGCTGCCCACATGACTCGACGACAGCCGCCCCCGGTCTCGACGGGCCAAAAGGTCGGCCAACAGATCCAGGCTGTTATCGTGGCTACCCACGGCTACCACCGTATCTTCAATCTCCGCCATGGACCGCAGCAACTCCACCTCAACCGCATCGTTGTCGTTCACACCTTCCACGTTTGATGGGATGCGCACCACACCATCGGCCTCGGTGATGGTGGTAATATTACCCGCCCCGCGCGGCAGGGGCGTTGCCACCAACCGGTCGTTCACCACTCCCAGCCGCACCCGTAAAAACTCTTCCAGTCCTAACCTTGAAGGGATCTTGCGTGAAGGCAGCGCCATGGCCGTCTCTCTTTTTGCCTCCTTAGCCCCCAGCATCCGGCGAAGCAGCGGCCCTACAAATTGTTCAAAGGCCAAAATCGCAGACACCTGGTAGCCTGGCATCCCAAACACCGGCTTGTCGGCAATACGACTGATGACCAAGGGCTTACCCGGCATCATGGTAACGCCGTGTACCAACACTTCCCCCAAGGCCTCAAAAACCCTTTTGATCAGATCTTTGGTGCCGGCCGATGAGCCACCAATGGTAAGCACCACATCAACACCTTCAACGCCTTGGCGCACCGCTTGCCTGATCCGATCCGGATCATCGGGGACAATGGGATGCGAAGACATCTCCCCTCCCCATTGGTGAACCAATGCCCCCAATACCGCAGCGTTACTCTCCAGCACTTGGCCCGGCCAGGGTACAATATCCGGGCGATTCCGCCAATCAACGACTTCGTTACCCGTGGGGATAATCAACACCCTTGGTTTGCGGCAAACCGGTATTTTAAACACACCCCCTGAAATTAAAGCGCCAATACAATATGGAGTAACCAAATGGCCGCCGGGAAAAATGAGTTCCGTTGCCACAATATCCTCACCCACCTTGCGAACATGCTGCCAAGGTGTGGCCGGCGCCTGAATTTCCCAGGTGGTTTTATCGATTTGATGGACATTTTCGATCATAATCACCGCATCGGTACCGGGCGGCAGCACTTGACCGGTATTCACCGCCACGGCATCTGTGCCGATGGTCAATGCGATGGGTGCCGTCTCGCTGGCGCCAAATGTCCGCGCCGCCTTGACAGCAATGCCATCCATGGCTGCAGCATGGAAATTGGGCGATGAGAGCCGCGCGGTAATGGCCCGGGCCGTCACCCGGCCCACGGCGGCGGTGACGGAAACAGACTCCTCGGGCCGCTTTAAAACGTTTTCAAAGGTTTTCAGCATCAACCGCTGCGCCCGCTTGCGAGACTTCATTTCCAAATAGATGTTGGGTTTTGGGGTATCCATGGCCTGGTACTATTATTCTAGCGTGAAAAATTCTTGCGTATCATCAGCGGTCATCTATCCGGGTGTTAGATCTTACTATACCGGAATTACCGGCACCGGGTCACCCTCAAAGAACCCTTCGGTATCCTTATCAATGGCTACCAGCCCATCGGCCTCTACCATGGTGCGGATCAGCCCCGATTTACCCAAAACAGGCTCCGCTGTCCAGTGGCCGTTCTCCTCAACCAGGCGTACCCGTATATAATCCACCCGTCCGTGGGCGGACGGTAGATTGCGGCTCAGCGTCGCGGTAAGGGTGGGCGTATTCACCATGACCTCTTTTAAACCTGACAGATGTGCCAAAAAAGGGCGTACCATAATCGCGTAAACCACCATGGCGGAAGTCACATGACCGGGCAGACCCCAAATGACACGGTTTCCGGAACGGGCCAAAATCGTCGGCTTGCCCGGACTGATGGAAACGCCATGAACCATCAGCTCGCTATCCTGTAAGCTGGCGAGCACCTCCACGGTCAAATCGCGCATACCAACGGATGCACCTCCGGAGAGAATCACCACATCCGATGTTGAAAGCGCCTTTTGACACACCGTTTGTAATGTCTCAATGTTATCGTCGGCAATGCCGTGGTAAACCGGGCGGCAGCCATCCGCCGCCACAAAAGCAGCCAAAGTATGGGAATTGACATCCCTGACCTGACCCGGCTGCGGTGTCCGGGTTAGATCAATGATCTCATCGCCTGTGGAGATGATTCCAACAGTCGGTTGCCGGTGGACCGGGACCCTATTCATTCCCATGGCCGCCAAAAGGCCGACCTCCTGGGGCCGCAAACGCGTTCCCTGGGTGAAAACGGGTTGGCCCGCTTGAATATCTTCATCGGCCTGGATGACATTCTGACCCGGTGCAACCGAACGGTATACTTCGATGGTCTGTTCATCAAGATTTTCCGTATATTCCACCATCACCGCACTATCGGCGCCTTTGGGCAGCATGGCGCCGGTGGGAATATGCATCGCTTGACCGCTTGAAACCTTTTGTGTGGGAGCCGTTCCCATGGTCAACGCACCAACCACCTCTAAATAGACCGGATTTTGTTCACTGGCACCAAATGTGGAGTTGGCCGTCACAGCAAACCCATCTACAATGGAGCGGGAAAAACCGGGAATATTCTCTGTTGAGGCTATGTCTTGGGCCAGCACCCGTTGGCGCGCTTCGTTTAGATCGACGATCTCTTCTCCCACCGGAGCAAACCGGTCAGCCAGGTCAAGAACCTGTTCAATGGTCATCACATTAAAGAAATTTTTCATCGTACCTGCTGTAAGCTGTTTTCAACAGTAACTGAGATCCAACCCCTGTTTGTTGTTCGAACTCATACCATGCGGTCTATGAGAGGTAAAGCGCCAACCCAATTCTCAGATCAGTATTCCTGTCTGATTAAATAACTTTGGCGGCAGTGCCGCCAAGCTATATAAAAACTTGAGACTTCGTTGATAAAGCCGTATGATACATTTTTAAATAGGATATTATTGAGGAGTTTCATGACCGACGAAAACCCTGGCCCCGCAACCGAAGAAAATACCGAAAGCAAAAAAAATGCACCGGAATTTCTGACCGGAACCCGCTTTGATCAATTTCCCCTGCCGCAAGCGGTGATCAACGGCATCCACGATGCCGGTTTCACATTTTGTTCACCCATCCAAGCCGAGGTGCTTCCCATTACGCTGCAAGGCAATGATGTGGCGGGCCAATCCCAAACCGGCACCGGGAAGACCGCCGCTTTTCTGGTGACCCTTTTTTCCCGAATGAAAGGCCTAAAGATTGCCAAAGGGAAGCTTCCCAAGGCGCTTGTTATCGCCCCCACCCGCGAACTTGCCAGCCAGATTATGGAAGAGGCCAAAGTTTTAGGGGGCCATACAGGCTATCGCATTATTCAGGTTATCGGTGGTATCGATTATGAAAGACAGGCCAAGCAATTGAGAGATGGCGCAGATATTGTTATCTGCACGCCCGGCCGGGTGATTGATTATATCAAGCGGAAGGTGTTCAAACCTTCCGCCGTTAAGCTGCTGGTGATTGATGAGGCTGATCGTCTATTAGATCTCGGTTTTGAAAAGGATATGCGCTTCATCCTTAAAAAACTGCCCCAATATGACCGGCGACAGTCCATGCTATTTTCCGCCACCCTTTCCCATCGGGTACTGGAACTCACTTACGAGTATATGAACCTCCCCGAGTTTGTGGCCGTGGCGCCGGAAAAAGTGACGGTAAAGGGGATTGACCAGGTGCTGTACCATGTCGGGATGGATGAAAAACTATCTTTGCTGCTGGGGCTGTTAAAACGGGAAAAGTGGCATCGGCTCTTGATTTTTGTCAATACCAAGGTGGGGGTGGAATGGCTGGCGGCCAAATTAAAGGGTAACGGTTTCCCGGCTGAGGGCATTACCGGTGACCTTGAACAGCGCAAACGCTTTCGGCTGATGGAACAGTTTAAGTCGGGCAAGCTTAAAATTCTCATTGCCACGGATGTTGCTTCACGGGGCCTGCATGTAGACGATATTTCCCATGTCATCAATTTCGATTTACCTCAAGACGCGGAAAACTACGTTCATCGAATCGGCCGCACGGCCCGGGCCGGCACCACCGGCGGGGCCATTTCCCTGGCCTGTGAACGCTATGTTTACCATTTGGAAGCCATTGAGTCGGTATTGGGAGATAAAATTCCCGTTGAAGGGATTGATGAAACGCTGTTGATAAAAGATTCAGCCGGACCAGTAAAGATATCCACACCGAAACCTTCTCCTTCAAGACAGCGCTCTTCAAGTCGGGCCAAACGACCGCCAAATAAAAAACCCCCACGCAATGGACGCAGGCCTGAGCGACACTCTGACGGGGAAATCATTCGTCAGCGCTTGAAGAATGGGTATTTCCCCGGCACCTTTTTTGGATTTAAACCGGAAAAGGCAGCTACACCCATCGCTTCAAAAAACCACCGGAGAGCGAAAAAAGCAACGGCGAACTCCGCAACACGAAAAACAAAAAAGACCCCCTCAAAAAGATATCAAGGCCAAAAGCCCGGATAACCGAAAGGAAACCACCCGCTCCACACGCCGTGGGCGGCCCCGGAAAAAAGCCGGCTCAAGCAAACCATTGACATTTCCAAACCGGAGAAACAACTTTTGTGGTATTGGGGAAAATGTACATGCCATTGTCGAGCTATTTGCCGATTCATAGGGTTTTGTAGTATACTTTTATGTCTATTCCATGAATATGTGTATGTGACCGCTTGAAGGGGCCGGGATGGGTTATGTTTTTGATTTCCAGGACGCCATGGCCTGTGAAAAAGCGCTTGATGATCCGTATCAGCAGCTTTTTATCAACAAGTCATGCCAGTTGATGCACGATTTATTGGAACCTGTGCGCCACGACTCAATCCTTGATATTGGGTGTGGGATCGGCATCTCCCTGGAATCGTTATTAAAAAACCATTTCGACCTCACCGGTATTGATCCCTCTCCTTACATGCTCGATTTTGCCGCCCGACGAATCGGCCGTCGCATACAGTTGGACCGCGGTGTTGCCGAAGAACTGCCCTATGATGATAACAGTTTTAACCACGCGCTCTTAATCAACGCCTTGGAATTTACCGAAAATCCGGAAAAAGCCGTTTCCGAGGCTTGTCGCGTGGCCAAAGACCGGCTCTATATAGGGGTGCTCAACCGCTATGCCCTTCTAGCCATTCATCGTCGCTGTAAAGGCATTTTTCAGAAAAGCATCTACAATCGCGCCGTCTTTTTCAGCCTGTGGGAAATCACCGCCTTATTGAGAAAAGTGATGGGGCCCATACCCATCACCTGGCGGGCCATTGATCTGTTACCGCCGGCCGCGGGCGCCATTTGCCAAAAACTGGATCAGTCGCCGTTGGTCCAAAAAATGCCCTTTGGTGCATTTATCGGTATACGCGCCGAGTTAACGCCGCGTTTTAAAACCCGTCCCATGAAACTTACGGTTAAAACAAAAAAATCCCATGGTACGGCCGCTGGTTAGTCGTGTGGAATCTTAAAACGCGGATGGGGTACAAATCCAATGGAAGCTCAATTTTATCAAACCTTCAAGGAAACCGTTTATTGCCATCTGTGTGCCCATCACTGTGTCATCGGCCCCAACAAAGCCGGATTGTGCGGAGTTCGCGTCAATCGCAAGGGCATCCTGGAAACACGGGTTTATGGTCAATTGGTGGCCCAAAGCTCCGATCCCATTGAAAAAAAGCCGCTTTATCATTTTTACCCCGGTAGTCGCAGCTATTCCATTGCAACTGTGGGGTGCAATTTCAGTTGCCGGTTTTGCCAAAATGCCGATATCGCTCAACTGCCCCAACAGCGAGATGGGGCTATCATGGGCAAAACCGTTGCACCCCGGGCGGTGGTCACGGCGGCAGAGCAACACCAATGCCAAAGCATCGCCTACACGTATACCGAGCCGACCATTTTCTTTGAATACACCCTGGATACAGCCCGTTTGGCCCGTGAAAAAGAGATTAAAAATGTTTACGTCTCCAATGGCTATACCAGTGAAGCAGCGTTAGACGCCATCGCCCCCTTTTTGGATGCGGCCAATGTAGATCTCAAAGCATTTTCCGAAACTTTCTATAAAAAATATTGCGGCGCCGCTTTAACGCCGGTTTTGGAAACGCTTAAAAGAATGAAGCGACTGGGGATTTGGCTGGAAGTGACCACCCTGATCATTCCGGGACTCAATGATGCACCTGAGGAGCTCAAAGCATTGGCGATGTTTATCGTCAATGAGTTGGGGCCCCAAACCCCATGGCACATCAGCCGATTCCATCCAACCCACCGGATGACCGATCGTCCGGCAACTCCGTTGGAGATGCTGGGCAATACAAAAGAGATCGGTCTGAATGCCGGATTACACTACGTGTACATGGGTAATGTTTTCAGTCGGGATGGTGGAACCACAAAATGCCCGCAGTGCAAAAGTACGGTGATTGAACGGAAAGGTTTTCAAATTGCGGAAATCAATACCAGAAATGGTAGCTGCAAAAACTGTGGAACACCTATCGACGGTATCGGGATATCAAGATAAGCGCTTTGGTTGGAACGGCAAAACAGGCTGCGGGACGCATGACAACCGCTGTTAGCCGGCGTTCAATTCGCCTCGCAAAGCGGATCCATATTAATCATTGGTTGAAAAATAGCCGTCCGCACCCGGATGTAACCGCATGTCTGCGGCACTTTCTTTCACATCCGCGGCTTCAAAAAGCGTCAATGCGGGATGGGCGCTTTTTAAACGATCCTGACGGATATAAATAAGTTTCACAATCTTCCGGGCGGTGGCTGCGTCAAAATCTTCCGAAACCACCAGCACTACCCTTGTGCCGAAGCTCTTAATCGCTTCGGGGACCGCGGGATAGGCATCTGCGGCAATATCGGTCTCCCAAAAGGCTGCGTTTTCAGCAACCATTTTTCCGGTCTCATCATCAAAAACAGAGACCATGCGCGCATTACAAAGCGTAAAAAGCTGTTGCAACACAGGATCGGGATGGACACCGGTATGCAGTATCGCCTGAATCGTGCCGTGACAAAACGCCATGGTATCCTGGGACTGGGAGGGCGGCAGCTCATCAAAAAGGGTGAAGTCGGACCGGCTCCAACTTTTGGCTTTTAAAAGTGCCTCTACAGCAAGACGCTGGGAAGACCCCGCCGGGCCGGCATTGAAGCGCTTACCCTTCAGGTCGTTTAGTGAGGTAATGGCCGCGTCATCGCGAACTATCAAGGAATAGGGGATATCATAAAGTGGCGCCAAGGTGCGTAAATCGGCGTAATTGATATCCAAGAATTCGAAAGGGCCGGTTTTATTGAAAGCGTCGTACAACAAATGCGTGTCTGTCAAGGCCATATCCAGGGATCCCCCCTGGACGTTGGTCAGATGGTTAATCTCATCGGCCCCGGGCATCACGGTACAATTTACATCCGCCATCTCACTGTTGATCACCCGACAGAGTGTTCGTCCGGTAAAATGTGAAAAAGTGCCCGATTCATCAGTCCCTATCAATAGATCAAAAGCATGTACAGCAACAGGCATCCATCCAAATAACATCACGGTAAAAACAAGTATCCCGGAGTTGAGACATCGTATACCGGCAAAATGGTCTGTGAGTTTATTCATAAACATCGTTTCCTCCCCGAGAGTCGTCACTGAGAGCCAATTTCGTTGAAAAGCAAAGGGTATCACCTGTTATCCCAGATGATACCCTCCGATATTCAATTTTCATCAAAAGAGCGTCAGTCATCCGAGACATACGGTCGGCTCTTTTAAATACAAATCAGCTCAAAACATTACGCAATCGCAATACCGAGCAGTTGGCATTGTCCGTCACCCGCTCGGAACAGGAGCCGCTGAACACCTCATTAATATCCCGTTTTCGGTTGTGGTACACCACAATTAAATCGGCACCCCAATTATCGGCTGCGTCGATGATCTTTTCCCAGTTCTTCCCCGTCCGGATACGATACGACACCGGACCGTCACAATTTTCGGCGATAAATTTTTCCAACGCCGCCTTAAACCCATCCGCCGCTTTTTGCCGAATCTCCTTGGTGACGTAGGATGCCACGATAGGCATGCTAAAGCCGGGCATCACGCTCACCAGTCTGATCTTGGCGCCGCTTAGTTTGGCCAGCGCCGCCGCTTTTTTATACACCGCGGCGGCTGTGTTGGGATATTCAACATCAATGGGGACTAATATTTTTTTAAACATCGTCAACTCCCGCTGGAAATGAAAGGGCAGATGTTAATCTGTCGATTCCAATCTCAAGGTTTCCAAATTCACACAACGTCAGGCGAACGCGGCCGCCACGGTTTCTGCTTTGCGGCCGCGCTGCACAAACCAGACAAAGGCATACAAAAGTAGCGCCGGAATAAACATCAGTTGTTTGGGCATGCGTTTCGACGGAACCTGAAGGTTGAGAATCTCCTGATCAAAATCAACCCCGGCTTTTTCGGCCGGGCTGGAAAAGACCACATTGTCGACCAGGATTTTCCCCTCTTCTTCACGCGTTTCAATACCGATGGTATTCAACTTCTCGGCGCCGGTGGCGCCTTCACCGACCGGCAGCATGATCGTCTTGGTAAATTCCTCGCCTTTTAAGTCCTCGCCTTTTAACATGATTCGCAGTTGTTCACCGGGGTTCATATCCGCCACCATCGCTTCCATTTCCGTGGCCGGCTTTTCGTTCAGCGGCGGAAATACCATATCCCACCAGAATCCCGGCCGGAAAAGGGTAAACGCCACCAATAGCAACGCCGCCGTTTCCCAGATACGGTTCTTGGTCAAGAAATAGCCTTGGGTAGCGGCGGCAAAGGCCAGCATGGCGGCCACCGCAGCAACGATCACAATGATCAATTGTAACCAGTTGGCCACGCCGATAATCAATAGCTGGGTGTTAAAAATAAACATAAAGGGTAGTACCGCCGTGCGAATATCATAGGTAAAGCCTTGAATACCGGTTCGAATCGGATCACCGCCTGATATGCCGGCGGCGGCAAACGCCGCCAACCCCACAGGGGGCGTATCATCAGCCAGGATACCGAAATAGAACACAAAAAGATGCACTGCAACCAACGGCACGATCAATCCGTTTTGAGCGCCCAGATCAACAATCACCGGCGCCATCAAGGTCGACACAACAATGTAGTTCGCTGTAGTCGGCAACCCCATCCCTAAAATCAAACTGATGATGGCGGTAAACAGCAGGATCAGCATGAGCTGACCGCCGGAGATAAATTCGACAAATTCAGTCATGACCAGGCCGATTCCGGTCAAGGTCACCGTCCCCACCACAATGCCGGCGGCGGATGTCGCCACGCCGATCCCGATCATATTACGGGCACCGGAGACCATGCCTTCAATCAGATCATTACACCCGGATGTAAATGAGAATTCGTCACCTTTCATCTTCCGTAAAAAGCCCTTTAACGGCCGCTGGGTCAGAACGATGAAAATCAGCAGAACCGTGGCCCAATAGGCTGAGAGTGCCGGCGAGAGCCTTTCCACCACCAGGCACCACATCAGCACCACGATGGGCAGCAGGAAATAATACCCGGCCTGGGCCGTCGCCCCCAATGGGGGCAACTCGTTAATTTCCGTACTGGTATCCAGTTCGGGAACTTTACAAGCGAACCAGATCAGTAACATATAGACGGCAAATAGTAGTACCGTGACGATATAAATCGCAGCACCCCCCGCCACGGTTTTAATCCATCCCAACCCATAGTAGGTGACGCCGCCCATAATGATCAAGAATAAAATGGTAAAAACAAAGGAGAGCAGTTTCCGGGACAGGGTTTTGGTGATCGCTTTTTCCATCCCCTTCAGCCCCAGTTTGCAAGCCTCTAAATGCACAATATAGACCAGGGCAATATAAGAGATAATGGCTGGCAAGAAGGCGTGCTTGATCACTTCGACATAGGTAATACCTACGTATTCCACCATTAAAAAGGCTGCCGCACCCATAACCGGCGGCATCAACTGGCCGTTGGTGGAACAGGCCACCTCCACCGCGCCTGCTTTTTCGGGTTGAAAACCGACCTTTTTCATCAAAGGAATGGTAAAGGTTCCGGTGGTTACCACATTGGCGATGGAAGAGCCCGAAACGAGACCGGTCAAGCCGGAAGAAACAACGGCCGCTTTTGCGGGTCCACCGCGCATATGGCCCAAACCGGCAAAAGCCGTGCGAATAAAATAGTTCCCCGCCCCGGCCGACTCCAGCAGTGCTCCAAAAAGCACGAACATAAAGACCATCCCTGTCGAAACCCCCAAGGCAACGCCAAAGACACCTTCGGTACCCAACCAGTAGTGAGACATCCCCTTGGAGAGACTGGCGCCCTTATGGGCAATCACGTCAGGCATGTAGGGACCAAAAAAGGTGTAAATACAAAAAATCGTCGCCACCACCATCAACGGAGGTCCTAACGCGCGTCGGGTTGCCTCAAGCAACGTAATCATCCCCGCGACTGCCACGATGAGATCCATTTGCGTGGGTGCACCCGGCCGATTGGCCAGCCCTTCATAGAAAATATAAAGGTACGCTGCACAGAAAGTAGCTATCAGCCCCACGATCCAGTCCTGGATGGGAATATAGTCACGGGGCGATGATTTAAAGGTGGGATAGGCTGTGTAAGAGAGAAAAACGGCAAAGGCCAGATGGATTGCCCTGGCCTCGGTATCGTTTAAAACAAAAAAATTGAAAAGGAACGGCAAGGGCGACGCGTACCAGAGCTGAAACAGGGTCCAGGCCAGGGGAACATAAAAGAGAATCTTTTTGGGAACGGCGCCGGTTGGATTACGCGCCCCGGAATCGGTTTCGGCAATCATCTTCTGCAGTTCTTCTTGTGATTTCACGTGGTTTTCGGATTCAGTCATGGCGATGATTCCTTACTGTAAGAGCATTGTGTTTGAACAATACGCGCAGGGACTATTCCGGAGGCATGGTCGCTTAGAAGCTATAGAACATAAAACATAACATTACCTGCAAAGGAAGATTGCAATTGTTTTTTACGACGCTGCAAACGAAAAAAGTGTGCCGCAAAGCGGCACACTTTTTTCATATTTAACGCTACATTACATCAGGCCCGCTTCCTTGTAGTATTTCACCGCGCCGTCGTGCAGCGGTGCGGAAAGACCGTCTTTAATCATCTCCTCTTTTTTGAGGACGCCAAAAGCCGGATGCAGTTTTTTGAATTCGTCAAAATTCTCAAATACCGCTTTGACCACATTGTAGATGACATCTTCGGGAACCTTGGCCGAGGAGACAAAAGTTGCGCCCACACCAAAAGTGGTGGCGTCTGCATCGGTTCCGCGATACATCCCGCCCGGAATGGTGGCTGTCCGGTAGTAGTCGTTATCGGCAACCAGTTTATCCACTTCCGCACCGGTCACATTCACCAGAACGGAGTCGCAGGAGGTGCTGGCCTCTTTAATGGAACCACTGGGGTGACCCACGGTAAAGACCATGGCGTCAATTTTATTGTCGCACAGCGCTTTGGACTGCTCGGCCGATTTCAGCTCGGAAGCCAGTTTGAAATCGCCCATGGTCCATCCCATGGCCTCCATGATGACTTCCATGGTTCCACGTTGGCCGGAACCGGGGTTCCCAATATTGACGCGTTTACCTTTCAGATCCTGAAAGTCCTTGATCCCGGAATCGGCCCGGGCCACAACGGTAAAGGGCTCCGGATGTACAGAGAATACCGCCCGCAGATCCTTGTTGGGGCCTTTTTCCTCAAACTTGCTGGTGCCGTGATAGGCGTGATACTGCCAATCGGACTGGGCCACACCCATGTCGAGCTCGCCGGCGGCGATGGTGTTCAGGTTATAGACAGACCCGCCGGTGCTCTCCACCGAGCAGCGGATACCATGTTCCTTGCGGGATTTATTGACCAAACGGCAGATCGCACCACCCGTGGGATAATAGACGCCGGTGACGCCACCGGTGCCGATGGTGACAAAAGTGTCTTCGGCTTGAACATCGGCCGGGGCAAAGCCGACCAGCATTGCCACACCAAAAATAAGGGCTGCACTTGCTACGAATATCTTTCTCATTGAGGTCTCCTTTCAGACTCAGTAAATGATTCGAAATTGTTTATGGGGCCTGCGATTACCAATCCATAAACATGAATAAACGCTATTCATTTAACAATTATTTGTCATTCTTATCAGGCCGGTGGCTACTTAACAGGCCGAAACTGACAATGCAAGTTTTTTTTGACACCGCCGCCACACCCCCCCTTATTTATACATCCTGATGAGAACAGATTTCCAAAAGCGGTTCGAAGTGCTATGTTTCAGTATATTCTTTACAATAAAACGTTCCTAAAGAAACGCAAGCGATGCGCTGCAATAATCCAAAAATTTCGATCGTCATTCCCACCTACAATCGCGCCGACATGGTTCCTGAAGCGGTTGAATCGGTTTTAAATCAACAGTTTAGATCATTTGAAGTCATCGTTGTGGATGACGGCTCCACAGATCATACACCGGCCCTGTTGGCAGGCTTTACGCCTGCCATCACTGTAATCCGTCAAGACAATCGGGGGGTTAGCGCCGCCCGAAACCGGGGCATCAGGAATGCCAAAGGTGAGTTCATCGCCCTATTGGATTCCGACGATCTTTGGGAGCCGGAGAAATTGACCTGCCAGTCTGATTTTTTCCAAAACCATCCTGGCGCGCTGATCTGCCACACCGAAGAAACCTGGCTCCGTAAGGGGAAACGGGTCAATCCCAAAAAACGGCATCGCAAACCGTCGGGTGATATTTTCGAACCCTCTTTGGAATTGTGCCTGGTCAGCCCGTCGGCGGTGATGATGCACAAAACACTGTTTGATCAGGTGGGCCTGTTTGATGAAACCCTGCCCGCCTGCGAAGATTACGATCTCTGGTTGCGGGTGGCCTGCCGCTATCCGGTTGCGTTGATTGACCGGCCATTGGTTGTCAAACGAGGCGGCCACGCGGATCAGCTGTCAAAAATGGCGTGCCTGGACCGTTTGCGGATTCAAGCGCTTGTGAAACTGTTGCAAAATGAACCTTTGACCAAAACCCAGGCCGCAAGAACGGAGGCCATGCTATGCCGTAAAGCCTCCATCTACGCCAACGGTTGCCGAAAACGGGGAAGGGTGAAAGAAGCCGTCAAATATGAGAAGCTGATACAGAAGTATGCTTGAGCGCCTCCCATGAAACTTATGGCTGCGTTCACCTTATGGCCATGCTGGTACAAGTCTCCCGACCTGAACCCTCTTCCGAGGCAGACTACAGGAAGCCCGCCATCACGAAACATTGGTCCAAACGTATCGCCTATCAGCCGCGCCTTGGCATACAACTTCAGGCTCTAATGATAAACAGCTCTATATATTTCGGATCGACATGGGCGGGCCGAACACGTCCCATTTGCGCCTCAACTTCATCGAAAAGGCGATCAAGGCTGTCACCCACGGTTTGACGAATTTTAACCGGCGGCCAGCCGCTTTTTAAGGAGAGCCAGTCTAAAAAAGTCTCTTTGGCGTTTTTGCGCACACAGCCGGCGCTACCTTCAAATCGCATCAATTCATTTTCGTAAAAGATTCGAAAGCGCTTTACATCCACCGAAGCCAGTTTCCGGGGAAGATTGAACCGCTGCCGGCACCAATGGGTCAATAAAAGGTTTTTCCAAGTCAAACGGGTCGACCGGGGTCCCTTAACTGACAGATTCAGACAGCTTAAAAAAGAATCGACCCGTATGATTTCATCCAGAACCGATTCAACCGCCTTCACCTCCTGCAATGTGCCAAACTCGGTATACACGGCATCGGGCCGATCATTGAAACGGCGCGGTTTTTTGAGCAACAAGCCTCCCAAAACCCCCATCCACTTTTCATCCCAAAAAGAGAGGGGCAGCTTTTGGGACCGAAACCACGCCTTTTGCCGCCATTTATCCGCCCGCCATTTGATCCGCAGCACCTGAGTAAACCCCAAACGGAAAAGATCGTGTAGGGCATATTGGCGGATATATTGCCGCAAACGGGGCACTTGACCGATATCCACGCCCTCTTTTCGAGCCAGCCATTCGAGAGCTATCTGCACATACCCGTTGGCCTTGTCCATCACCTGCTGCAGGTCATGCCTGGAGTGAATTTTTAACTGGTCGGCCACCGCCAGCCGGTTAACCAGGGCGACCATCTCTTGGGAAACCATCTGTCGCAGAAGATCATCATTAAAAAGCGCTACAGCATCGGCCCACTGCGCAGTTTCCGGGGATACGCTGTAAACAAAGTGGGGCGTCAAATGTCCCATTGGGTCTCGTTCATCGGGCAATTGTTTGTCGCGATGCGTTAAATCCGCCGGATCCAGATAGTGGTACACCCTCATTGCTTCATCAAAGGGTAAAAAGCCCTTTTCAGCTAAACGAACATTACGCAAACGATAGATTTCTTCTTCGGTCTCTGCCAAAATCAATCCGGCCGATTCCAGTAAAAAGGCCTGGTAGCGGGCGTAATCCTCTTCAGCCAAGCGGATTAAAAAGGAACGTACAAACTGCCGGCGGTTTTTCAAAAAGGCCTTTATCGCATCCTTGTCAGTCAAGGAGATATCTTGGGCAAAAGGTCTAAGCCGCACATAAAAGGCGCCATCCACGGTAAAAAAATCTTCACCCAAATCCGAAGGGCTCTCATCTTCACCCAACATCACAACATCGATTTCGCGGTTCAACAGGTATTCAAAAAGCCGCCATTTTTCGGATGAAGCCCATTTGACCAGCCGTTTGGGATCAACCGCCATCAGAAGATGGGCCCAGCGACTCAAGGCCTCCAGGTCGATTCTGTCCCGGTCCCACGTCTCGACATCCAGCAAATACTCCCATTGACGGTTGGAGGCCAACTGCAACAACAGCAGTGCATCGTTGACCCCGATCTCCCGGACCAGTAAATGCAAATCCTGCTCGGGAAAAGCGTGTACCAACGCCATCGGTTGGGGATAATCCAATATGGCGCCCAGCGCCTCGGAGACCGGCGCCGTCATAATCCGGCGGCTAAACCGCTTCACTTCGTTAATCTTGGCCTGAACCGGATCGGTTGCCTCTTTCTTGGCGGGTAATGAATCGGACATTTAAATAACTTCTTTATACGGCATAACGCCAACCGGGCGCCACGAGAATATCCCTTTCCTGAGTAATTGTTTTACGCCGCTTTTTGGCGCCAGGGGGCCACTTTACCAAGCAGCAATATTCCCGGAATGGCAATGAGTGCACAGATGATAAAAAACGGCCCCCACCCCATCGCCTTCACCAAAAATCCCGTGGGTGCCGACGCAAAGGTTCGGGGCACCCCGATTAAACTACTGAGCAGTGCATACTGGGTAGCGGTAAATTTTTTATTGGTCAAACTGGCCATATAGGCCACAAAAGCCGTTGTCCCCATACCGCTGCTTAAATTTTCAAAGGCAATCACCACCGCCAACATGTTAACCATCGGTCCGGTATGGAGCAACAGGACAAAACCGGCGGTGGAAACGGCTTGCAATCCGCCAAAAACCCACAAGGCACGGTGGATTCCCGTTTTCAGGATGATCAGACCACCTAAAAAACCTCCACCAACGGTGGCCCAAAATCCGAACAGTTTCACAACGGCCCCTATTTCGGTTTTGGTGAATCCGGTTTCCAGGTAAAAGGGGGTGGTCATGGCACTGGCCATGGAATCACCCAGTTTGTAGCAAAAGATAAAGGCCAAAATTAAAAACGCCTGGTTGCGTTTTAAAAAATCCATGATCGGCAGGTAGACCGCCTCGGTCAAGGTCCGCGGTGTTCCCTGGTCATGATGGGGTTCAACGGTCAACAATGTGGTCGTGATCCCCACCAGCATACAGGCGGCCATGATCAGATAGACCTGTTGGAACGACATGTGGTCGGCCATAACCAGTCCGCCCCCGGATGCCAGCAACATCCCTACCCGGTAACCGTTGACATACATGGAAGAACCTAAACCCAATTCTTCGTCGGGTAAATCCTCGCGCCGATAAGCATCCACCACAATATCCTGCGAGGCACTGAAAAAGGTGACCAGTAGCGCGGCAAAGGCAATCAACCAAGGCGACTGTTTTGGATCAGACACCCCCAAACAGGCAATGGCCAGCATTAACGCAATCTGAATGACGACCAGCCAGCCGCGTCGACGGCCCAAAAACGGGGGGGTGTAGCGGTCTAAAAGCGGCGCCCATACAAATTTGATCGTATAGGGAAGATGCACCAGGGTCATCAGCCCGATCACAGACAGATCCACCCCCTCTTCCGTCATCCAGGCCTGTAGTACCGAGAAAGTGAGAAGCAGCGGCAAGCCGCAGGAAAAGCCCATGACCAAAGAGACGATCATCCGGCGAGTGCATAGAATTTGAATAAATGGTTTCAACCGTTAATGAAGTGCTACGCTGAAATTGGGTTTCTTAAAAAGCCGTCAAATGTCGCTTTCGGCAATCAGCTGATCAGGTGACACCACCGATCCATATTTGGCCTTTAGCCGCATCAACCCATTCATCTGTTCATCCAACACTTCAAACAGCCTGGGTGGCGTATCTTCATTTTGCCCATAGGCGTCTAATTGCAGTTCCAGGCGTTGGAAAATATTATCAATGTAAAGTGAAAACTGTTTCGTATAAAGTCCCTGGGAATAGGGTTTTTGAATCACTTCGCCAAACAGCTTTTTCAGATCTTCAAAATAGGGAAGATACCCGATCGGAGAAGCCAATGTCCTCACCTCATTGTAGGCCAGTCGTTCCAGCCAGCTGAGCCACACTTTGACATCACGCTTTTCGCCCAGCAGCAGTTTCCCCTCCCCCCCTCTGGCGCCGTGGGTCAGAAAATAGTTGAGTCCGGCCATGATCGGTCTTTTGTCCCGGGCGATATCGGGGTGGCCCCAAAATTTAAACTGGGCATCCATATAATCGGCTAAAGAACCGGGAATAAAGGGCGCATTGGCCCAAGGGGCCCTTTTAACACCCACCGCACCCACCTCCGTGGCCGTGGCCGCTGATACAATACAAGCGCCGATGGTAACCCCGTGATCGGAATTTTTCGCCACCCAAACCGGCGGCATGGTGTCGCTGTCGCGGCCGCTATAGGTGATAATCCGGGTTTCAACCCCCCCAACGCTTTCCGCCAAATCGCTGTAGTTGGCGAGTGCTTTGGAGGCCAATGTGCAACGGGCATTGGGGTGCGAAAGCGGTATCGGCTTACCCAGGCGGTTCTCTTTGCCCTCATGCCATTCACCTTGAAAGTTGATCCCTTTTTTGGGTGTCCGTTCGTTACTGCCCACCCAGTGGGGAGTCCCGTCTTCATCAATCAGTACATTTGACCAGATCACCTCCGTACCGGGATGACGCAAGCAGGCCATCAGCATGGGATCACCATCCCAGTTGACATCCTCCACAATACCGAAAATCCCTTTTTCCGGATTGACGGAACGGATGGAGCCATCTTTGGCGCGCCACATTTGTGCTAAGTCATCACCCACAAATTGATGACCCGCCATGGCGGTGGTGGTCTTGCCACACCCACTAGGGGCGGCGCCCGCCGCCCAGGTGACGCGATCACCAGGCCCTTCGATCCCCGTGATAAACATATGTTCGGAGAGTTCGTTACCGCGATTCTCATAAACAGCCTTGTCTACCGAGAAACGATGGTTCCCTTTTTTCAGAAGCAATGTATTACCTGCATAAGTACAGTTGTAGCTGTAAGTGGTACGGTGGCTGCGGTCCATAAACACCCGGGCTTTGGGTAAATCCTCGGTCCGATTGAGGCCTTCACTATGGATGTTGGTATAGAAATGGCCCAGTTTTTCAACCTGACTGTCAAACGCCTCAAAACAGTTGCGATATAATATTTCGGCGCTATGACAGACATACGCGGAGCTGGTGATTTCCAGCGCCGGGTTGGACACCGGAGAATTCAATGGCCCTCGAATATAAAAACCGACGATCATGACCTTGCCTTCCATGATCCCGCTCATACCGTAACGCACCTCGGAAAGCGCCTTCTTGCGGGGCATACTGTTGGCCAGTACATTGACCTGTTCATCTTCATTGGCAATGTAGAAGGTGCGATCCACAATACGTCCCTGCTCATCTTCCAGGTCGAAATGGATCGTATGGCCCATCATGGAAAGGGACTTTTCTTCCCCTTTTTTAATCGCCATATCCCGCAAAAAGGCACAATCGGCCTTAGAACCGGTATTGATAAAAATCGAATCGGGCCGACACATGGCAGCGGCATTGGCGATTTTATGCAGCACCTTGGGGTTTTTTATCCGTCCAATACGTTCAAATTGGGTCTCATCCATCAATTTTTCAAAAATAGCGCCGGCTGCGTCTCCTTCAATCCGCCCGATTTCGGTCACAATATCGGTTCCCTTCCCAAGTTCCAGCATGTTGATATACTCCTTTATAAATTCCCCGTTACTCTGTTTCGGTCTTGTTATTTTGGGTATAGACTTTCAAAACAATATCCGTCAACGCCCTTTTGGTCACATGGTGTACGCCTTTTTTATCCCGCCAAGAGCGAATATCTCCGTCTTCGCCCACCGTCTCAATGACGGCGGATTCCTTTGGTTTTTACGAAATAGATCTTCAATCATGCCGGACTCCTGTACAGGTATGAGCCACCCTTGGCGGCATATGGATTGCAATCCATTTCAAGACCTTATCAAACTCGCTTTTCACCTCGCGCAACGCCCGGCCCCGGTGACTGTAACGAGCCTTGGCAGCGTTGGACATCTGGGCAAAGGTTTGGCTGGTGGCGGGCTCTAAAAATAGGGGATCATAGCCGAAGCCATTGTCACCGATCATCTTATCGGCAATCACCCCTTCACAGCGACCTTCGTAGGTTAAAGCGGGGCCTTCGGGTACGGCAATGCTGATGACACACTCAAACGCCGCTTTTCGGTTGGTTTTCTCTTTCATCTCCTCCAAAAGTTTTTCGCCCCGTTCGCGGTCCGACAATCCCGGACCGCCATACCGGGCCGAATAGACCCCTGGGCGGCCATCCAGCGCCTCTACGCAAAGTCCGCTGTCATCGGCCAAGACCACACGGCCTAAAATCCGGGCGGTTTGCGATGCTTTCTTATAGGCGTTGGCCTCAAAGGTTTCGCCATCTTCCACCACTTCGGGAATCGGTCCAAAGTCGGCTAAACTCAGCAGCTTCACCGGCCAATCGTTCAGCATGCTTTTGAGTTCACTGAGCTTGCCTTGGTTGTGTGTTGCCAGCACAATGGTAACGTAAGAAGTCATTTTATCGCCCGCGACCGGTTATAGTCTTTATATAATTGATGCCCGTGGCCTTGTAAAGCGAATCCGCAGGTAAAAAACAACAAACATCACCTTTCATATCGATGCCGTATGGATTTGGTTTTCAAGCGCTTAATAAATACTGGGTTTGTGGTGCGTCAACGTTATTTTAATGATCGGTCGGAAAGCCACCCCATTTATGGGGTGGTTGTTTACGCCGACTGGACGAAACCACCGGCTTTAGCCGGTGGGTGATCCGTATCTACATACATACTGCTATCTAAAAGATGACCGTCTTACGGACGGTGGTTTCAACCTTATAACGGACGAATGATTGGGACCTGCTGTAAGATGCTGATCTCCATAAAAATATTTAAGCCGACGGGGAGTGGCCGTCGGCTTAAACAAGGAGAAAAACAAACGAAGAAATTATCCAGTCTGAATTAGGTTTATGCAAGTGCCTTGCCAACTTTTTATGCACTTTGGCGGGGCATCTTTTATTTCTTCTTATTTCAATTGGTTATGATTTCTTATTGGCACAGTTAACCGGTGATCCCTTTTAAACACTTTCATTAAAAAGGGACCTATTTCATCAAATCGTTCATGTTTTGCAACTCTGATACAAACCGTTACTGACCGTTTATTGTTTTAATTCAGAATGTTATGCCGGATTCGGATGGGTTCATAATTTTGAACCACCCTTCGCCAAAGCACTGTTTTTTACCATATCCTTTTGTTTTCACTGGTAATTTATATTTCATGATCATGAATCACCGCCTCCGGAGTTCCCTTTTCGGCGGTAACGAATGCGACGTTATTGTCCTATCATATAAACTTGACGGTTTGGCAAATGCATTTACTTTAAGCACAAAACGGATCATAAGAAACAAGCATGAAATGTGCCAATTTGGGAGGGAGGCCTTAATGACACAATTGACAACTTATATCTGTGATAAATGCGGCGCCCATGTCGACCGCTCGGAGCGCAAAGAGGCCCCGGACTGTTGCGGCCGGCCCATGACCGCTCACAAGCCGTTGCCCGTTTGCGAAATTACCGAAACCGCGGAACATTCCCGCATGGAAAATTTCGGCGAACCGTGTGACGACGGCCGTGGTAACAAATAACCGCTCAATTGCCCGCTCGATCCTTTGACGTCCCAAAAGCCGCCGGCTCAAAAAAATACCGTCGCACCCTGTCTAGCCGTTGGTGCGGTGGTGCTCCATGATCAAAAGGTCCTTTTGGTCAAGCGGAAAAACCCACCGGCCCAAGGACAATGGGCCATTCCCGGGGGCCGGGTTCAATTGGGTGAAACGCTCCAAAAGGCCGCTGAAAGAGAAATCGCTGAAGAGACCGGGATCCTGATTCAAGCCAAAGAGCCGATCTATATCTTCGATCAAATTGTTCATGATGAGAGTGGAGAGGTCACTTTCCATTATGTCATTGTCGATTTGGCGGCGGAGTATGTGGGCGGCACCCTTACCCCGGCAGATGACGCCATGGACGCCGCCTGGCTGGAAGCCCGTCAACTCCAATCACGTCATCTTAACCAAAATACATTGAAACTGTTGACCCGAATTGATTTTTACCAATGTTCCCTGGTGACTTGAAGTCTTAACTCAAACCGGCGTCTTAATAGATACATACGGACATGGGAACAATCCATTACTGCTTAAAACGTAAATGCCTTTAGAGGAGGACGTACCATGCGACGAACACCACGCAAATCATTCCTGCATCATCCGGCTATTTTCGCCATTGTCACGGCAGGGCTGGTTTTTATGATCCAACCCGCCGCTGTCACGGCCAAAGACGATATCCAGATGATTCCGGTTAACTTTAGCGATCTCGCTAAAGAGGCTCGTCCCGGTGTGGTCAATATCAGCACCGTCAAGTCGGTTAAAGGCGGCGGCCGCGTTTTTGAACACTTTTTTGGCAATCCTTTTGGTAACCGCCGGCCGGGTGGGCGCAACCCTTTTGAAGAGTTCTTCGGTCACCCCATGCCCAATGATCCCAATCACGATTTCAAACGGCGCAGTTTGGGTTCCGGTTTTATCATTGACCCCCAAGGATTTATTGTGACCAACAACCATGTTATCGAAGACGCCGATAAAATTAAAGTCAAACTCTCCGACAATTCCGAATACAATGCCGAGCTGGTGGGCCGTGATCCCAGCACGGACCTGGCCCTGATCAAAATCGAGCCCAATAAACCGTTAACACCTCTTGAGATGGGCAGATCCAAAGACCTCCAAGTGGGCCAATGGGTTGTGGCCATCGGCAGCCCCTTTGGTTTAGAGCAAACCGTCACCGTCGGGATTGTCAGCGCCAAAGGACGTGTTATCGGCTCGGGGCCATACGACAACTTTATCCAAACCGACGCCTCCATCAACCCCGGCAACAGCGGCGGCCCATTGCTCAATTTAAAAGGTGAAGTGATCGGCATCAATACGGCCATCATCGCCAGTGGTCAGGGGATTGGGTTTGCCGTCCCCACAGAAGTAGCCGTGGATGTTATCGCCCAGTTGCAGAACAAGGGCGAGGTGACCCGCGGTTGGCTGGGTGTCGGCATTCAGGACCTTTCCGAGGAGCTGGCCGATTATTACGACATTGAAGAGGGCAAAGGTGCACTGGTGACCCAGGTATATGAGGGTGACCCCGCTGATCGGGGCGGTATCAAGGTCAACGATGTGATTGTTTCCGCCAACGGTGAAACCGTTAGTTCCAGCCGCGATCTGACCCGAATCATCGCCGCGGCGCAAGTCGGCAAAAAGACTACCATTGGCTTGGTGCGCGACGGTAAAGCCAAAACGGTTTCGGTAAAATTGGGCAAACGCGACGAAGGGCGCATCATTGCCCGGCGAAACATGTCTGAGAAAACCGCAGGTGATTTGGGGTTCAACGTGGAAGCCCTCTCGCCTCAGGTGGCTCGGCAGTTGGGACTGGATGAAAACGAGACCGGAGTGGTGGTATCCGAGGTTGATCCGGATGGCGCCGCTGGTGAGGCGGGACTTACCCGCGGCGATCTCATCAAAGAGATCAACCGCCGGCCGATCAATGATACCGATGCATTCAACGCCGTCATCAAAGAGACCAAAGCGGGTGATACGCTTCATCTGTTGGTCAAACAGCGTCGTGGAGGATATCAGGTGATTAAAATCAAGCGTTGATGGCGTCTAATAAACCATCCAACCCGGGGCCGCCCTGAGAGGGGCGGCCTTTGTTGTGTAGATCCATAACTTTTCTATTCAGCAGAAAGCCGCCGTCGTTTCAACTGTTTGGCTTTTGACACACCTGCTTTTTTCACTTATACTGAAATTTTAGCTTTAAAGTCGTATACAAAAGCTATAAAGTGTAACGGAGCGAATGATGTTTGATCTTTTTCTTGAAAGTACCTTTTGGTTCAGCCTCTTTTCAGTCACCTTGATCCAGATCGCCCTGGGCGCCGACAATTTGATTATCATCACGATTCTGGCCAATAAACTGCCATCGCACCAGCGAAAAATAGCGATCAACCTAGGGCTGCTTTTAGCCATGGTTTTCCGCATCATTTTATTGGCGATGATCAGCTATATCCTGAAATACGCCACAGATGTGTTTTACCATCTGGATACAACCCTTTTTTCCCTTTTGGCGCTCAAAGGTGAATTTAGCGGCAAAGCGGTGATTTTGATGGTGGGGGGGCTTTTTCTTATTTGGAAGGGGGTCAAGGAGCTGCGTCACAAATCAAAGGGCATTGAGCAGGAGGTAAAATCCTCGGCCAACTTTTACAATATCATCTTGATAATTGTGGGAATCAATTTGCTTTTTTCCGTGGATTCCATCCTGACCGTCGTCGGCATGACCGACATCTTTTTGGTGATGGCCGGGTCGGTCATCATCTCGGTGGCCGTTATGCTCCTTTTTGCCGGAGCCATCTCCGATTATATGAACGAAAACCCCGATTTCGAGATCCTGGGGCTGTTCGTGCTGCTGCTCATCGGGTTTGTATTGATTTTGGAAGGCGGTCATGTGGCGCACCTGACGGTCAACGGCGGCGCGTTCCCCTACATCCCGCAGTGGATCGTGATTTTCATTCTTTTATTGATGTTTACCGTGGATCTTTACCAAAACTGGCTCGAACGCAAACGGGAAAAAGATCCGGTGCAGTTGCATCGTAAAAAGGTGGTTGCGGCGGAAGGGTAATTCCGTCGCCCTTACTTACGCGGCCAACCCCTTCGAAGAACCCCGAAGGCTTTAACAATCTATATCTCTTTGACATAAGTGATGGCGCAGATCGATCCGCCCTGGGGATCCTGAACCACGCAAAACCGCCCCACTTCCGGAATATCCATGGGCGGGCGCAGGAGCTTACCGCCCAGCTTTTCCACCTCGGCGGCAACGGCGTCCACATCATCCACGGTGACGTAAACACTCCAAAAAGGCGGCATCTCCTCGGCTTCCGGCGGGGTCAACATAATTCCGCCCACCGGTTCGCCATCCACTTTCAAGACATTATAGTCCATCCCTTCCATGGGATATTTTTCCGATTCCCAGCCGAACAGCGCCGTATAAAATCGAATCGCCGCTTCCGGATCGGAGGTCATTAGTTCGGTCCACCCAAAGGCACCGTGTTTTAAGCTTTCCGCTTTCATTTCGATCTCCTCCTTTTCTATAGTTCGGTTAAACCCAATCGGCAGCCGCTGAGTACCCTTTCGCCACTACAACCGCCACCCCCGGAACCGGAAAAAGCGTTCCCGGTTTCAATTTGCATCACGCGATGGGCATCGGGGGCGCAAATGGACCCTTAACCGTTGTCGACCACCGCCATAAAAGACGATGGGGCGCGGTAACGCTTCACCACAATTCGCTGCGGCATGGCGGCTTTTAACCAACCGCCGGGCAAAGCCGCATCGGGCAGATTTTTCGTCGGCACGGTCGCCTTATAGCATCCGCAGGCGTCCGCCGAGGTAATCAACACCGTTTTGGCGGCGCTGTTTATTGTGATGATCATCAAAACCCCCGGATGACTGCCATGGTCAGATAGTATACCACCGGCTGATCGATATCAACCCAAGATCCGTGATGTTTTACTTTTTCACTCGCAATTGACCACATGCGGCGGAGATATCTCTCCCCCGGCTGCGCCGGATCAGAACCCGATAATGCTTCTCTTTCAGGATCTTCTGAAACGCCAAGATATCCTGATGGTCCGGTCGTTCAAGAGGGCTGCCCTCGAAAGGATTAAACGGGATCAGGTTGACTTTGGTCTTTATCGGATGAAGTATTTTGGCCAACCGGCGGGCATGATCCGCCGAATCATTCACGCCTTTGATTAAAATGTATTCGATGGTGATCCGACGGCCGGGGCGGAGCGGGAATCCACGGCAGGCTGCAATCACTGTTTCAATCGGGTAGGTATTGTTGATGGGCATGAGCCGGTCGCGGGTTGGATTGTCGGGTGCGTTTAAAGAGACGGCAAGGTTGACGTCGGCCATATTGCCGAATCGCTTGATGCTGGGGGCCATCCCGGCGGTGGAGAGCGTCACCCTGCGGCGGGCAAAGGCGAGACCCGCATGGCGGTCGGTAATGGTAGTAAGGGCTGCTATAACCGCGTCAAAGTTGGCCAATGGTTCGCCCATACCCATAAAGACGATATTTTTCAGCCGCTTCGGATGGGCCATCAACTGCTGCACATCACGGATTTGCGCCAAAATTTCACAGGGACTTAAGTTGCGGATCAATCCATCCCGGCCGGTTAAGCAGAAACGGCAGCCCAGGGCGCATCCCACCTGGCTGGAGATACACAAGGTTGAATGGTTTTCACCAGGAATGAGAACCGTTTCAATGGTGTGACCGTCGGTTAGCCGGAAAAGAAATTTTCGGGTTTGATCTTTAGACTGTTCCTCTTTAATCAGGCCCAAACGGCCAATGTGGAAATCGTCTGATAATTGTTTCCGTAACGATTTGCTTAAATCGGTCATCCGGTCAAAGTTGTCGGCCTGCCGCTGCCAGATCCAGCGATAGATTTGGCCGGCATGAAAGGACCTTTCTCCATGAGTCATCAGCCATTTTGTCAACTGGTCCAAAGTTAAATCGCAAATATTCGTTTTTGCAAGCATTGGGTTATTGTCCCATTCGGGGAATGGGAGAAAACCCATCGCCTTTGGGCGAAGGCTGTAGCAGGCCCGTAGGGCCAAAAGCGGATATCCTCCGACTACCGTCGAAGGTTTTGTGTTTTTCTTTCATACACTACCGTCGCTTACAAGCGACGCTCTTTTATGGATGCTGCAACGGCCGGATGTCATCCGGCCGGCCTGCTGCAGGCAGGCCGAACCAACCCGGCCGCCGAAGCCACCGCCTTTAGGCGATTGAGAATTCACTTTGCTTGACTTAGCACGCTTTTTTATCTAAATTCAATCATTCATTTTATCACGCTGTTTTACATGCAACGCGCACGGTGATTTGTAATGTTATATGGCCATACAGCGGCCGTTGCAGAAAAGACGCCGGTTGACAGAGGGGCTGTATTGCGGTTGCAATAATTCAAATCATGCCCATACATATAACAGCAACCACGATCTTGAATAAGAGATAATGTTTGATTCATTAACGGAAAAACTCAACTCCGCTTTCAAACAGCTTAAAGGGCATGGCAAGCTGACGGAAAAGAATGTTGCAAAGGGTCTCAAGCAAGTGCGCTTGGCGCTGTTGGAGGCGGATGTTCATTTTCGGGTGGTTAAGCGCTTCATTGCCGATGTAAAAGAGCGAGCCCTGGGGCAGGAAGTGATGGCAAGCTTGGCGCCGGGCCAGCAGGTGGTTAAGATCGTCAATGAAGAGTTAACCGATTTGATGGGCAAAAAGCACGCCGATATCAACTTGGCCGGTGCACATCCGGTAGTGGTGATGCTGACCGGGTTGCAGGGCTCAGGTAAAACGACTTCGGCCGGAAAACTGGCCTTCTATTTGCGTAATAAAGGCCGGCGTCCCTACTTGGTTTCGGTGGATGTTTACCGCCCTGCGGCCATTGATCAGTTAAAAAAGGTGGCCGGTCAGATTGATGTGCCGGTTTTTGACACCGACCCCGCGATGAAGCCGGTTCATATTTGCCAGGCGGCCCGGACGTCGGCGGCGTTGGCTGAATGCGACACCATGATTTTGGACACGGCCGGGCGGTTGCATATTGATGATACCCTGATGAAAGAGCTTACACTCATCAAAAGCACTCTGACACCGTCGGACATTCTCTTCGTAGCCGATGCCATGACTGGTCAGGACGCGGTCAATAGCGCCAAGGCCTTTGACAGTGTGCTGGATATCGGCGGGGTAATCTTGACCAAAATGGATGGTGATGCCCGGGGCGGAGCGGCCATTTCCATCAAGGCGGTAACTCACAAGCCGATTAAATTTGTCGGTGTGGGTGAAAAGCCCTCCGATTTTGAAAAGTTCCATCCGGATCGGATGGCTTCCCGAATCCTGGGCATGGGCGATGTTCTTTCCATGATCGAAAAAGCCCAGACCATGGTTGACGAAAAAAAAGCGGCCGCTTTGGAGAAAAAGCTGCGCGCCAATCGGTTCACTTTGGACGATTTTCGGGATCAGATGATACAAATCCGCAAAATGGGTTCTGTAAGCGATCTGTTGGGAATGCTTCCAGGCGTCGGGAAAAAACAGATCAAGCAGCTAAAGGTGGACGACCGGGAACTGGTCCGGGTCGAGGCAATGATCAACTCCATGACCCCCGAGGAGCGACAGCGGCATGCAATAATTAACGGCAGCCGTCGAAAAAGGATTGCCAAAGGAAGTGGAACCAGTGTACAAGACATCAATCGCCTGCTGAAAAACTATACCCGGGTGGTGAAAATGATGAAGAAATTTAACCAAGGCCGCATGCGCGGCTTGGGCCGAGGCATGTTGCCGTTTTAATTTTATCGCTTGAACAGTAAGGAGTATGCATGTCAGTAAAAGTTCGTCTGGCCAGACACGGCGCTAAAAAAAGGCCGTTCTACCGTATTGTTGCAGCAGATATTGAAAGCCCGAGAGATGGCCGTTTTCTTGAAAACCTGGGCACCTACGATCCGCTTAAAGATCCGGCGGAGGTGGTGTTGCATACCGACCGGATTCATTACTGGCTTGACCAGGGAGCCGTTCCCTCTGATACGGTCAGAAGCCTGCTGAAGAAGGAAAAAACAACGGAAGCGATTGCTGAAACCGAAACGAACTCTTAAGAGAAACTCTTAAGGAGAACTCACATGAAAGACCTTGTGGTATACATGGTAAAAGCGCTGGTAGATTATCCGGATAAAGTCTCAGTAACCGAGATTGAAGGAAGCCAGACATCGGTAATTGAATTGGCGGTAGCCAGGGAAGATCTTGGCATGGTTATCGGAAAGCAAGGTCGCACCGCAAGGGCGCTGAGGACCATTTTGAGTGCCGCTTCGGCGAAAGAAAACAAGCGGACCGTGCTCGAAATCATCGAATAGTCAGCACGTAAAGGCTCTTTAAAGAGAGTGCCGGCTGAACGTGCGCCATGCAAAACGGCATTTCGAACAAGAAGGATGACCGACGTCTTGTAACCCTGGCAACCATAACCGGAGCCCATGGTCTAAAGGGCGCTGTAAAACTGACCGTTGATATCCAGTCCCATGCTATTTTGGAAGCGGGTCGGGCGGTTACGCTAAGGCTCCTCCTCCTCCTTTTTCCTTACCCCATACCAGTGGGTTCAATTAAAAGTGGCGGCTACCAGCGCCGTTCAAACTTTTTGCGCAGCACCACCGCCAAACCGTTCATTAAGATCAAAAAACCAAGTAACACGATAATGGCCGCTGATGTTCTTTCGGTAAAAGCGCGTTCAGGACTCCTCCTTCTCCTCCTTTCTGTCGCCAACGATTGCCCTCACCCTCAAAATGAGCCGCGTCCGCGCGGGTCATTCTGTGGGAGTGCAGGGCTTGGTTGGGCATTCTCGATTTCTCCTACTGCGCGCATATACCCTGGCCTGCAATCCGGGAACCAGGCGATCCATGAACGCTACTGGCGCGAGAAGGTATACGAGGTTGACCTGAACGACCGGTACCAGGCAATGCCGTGGAACTTCCATTGCATCACCATGATATGCGATGAGGTAATGGAGAATGGCCAGCACTCCGATTGCAAATGCAACAAGAGACAGGTTGCCCTTTCCCGTGTGCGGAGCGATGAGTAGCGCGCCTAGCAGGAAGCTGGCGACAACAAAGAGGAAAAGTGGCGAGGTGATTTCATTGACGAACCAAGACCGCCACAGCCGCCCGGGGAGAGACGGCGTGAACTCCGCCCCGGCATATCCTAAGGGGTTCCAGCTCAGTCTGTGTACCATGAACTTTAGTGGCTCTATGAGGTATCCGGGGTGTGACAGCAAAAAGGCAATGTAAGACCTCTTGCCCTCTGCCTTTGTCCAGGAGCGAAAGCTCTGAAGTTCAGGATCGGTATAGTAAGCCCGACCATCGCTGGAAGCCCATTTGCCTGCACGACTCAGCAAAGCACTATTGATGGGCATTCCACGGTCATGAAAGAACTCCGTCCGAGCAGGGAACGGCAGTATTCGCTGTGAGACCACGTTATAGAACGGGAAGACCCATCTCTCACCAGCCTCGTGTGAGCCCGCCGATGCGAGGAAGGTGGCACAGTACGCAATCGCAACCAGGAAGTGCGAACGATTCAGCGATCTGTGGAGTGCGAAGTACCGGAGAATCTCGATGATGATGAGCATGCTGCCGAGGAGGCCGACCACGTACGCATTCGTATCGCGCACCAGTGCAAAGGCGAGCCCGAAGAGCAATACGAGACAGGAAGACGCAAGTGACTGCCGTTGGAGGTACAGAATCCATGAAGCGATCAGGGCAGCCATGAGAGATAGGCATAGACTTTCGCTCAAGATGACATTGTGCCAGATGGCGATGTTGTCTGTCATAGAATAGGCAAGGATCGCGAGGGCACCGACTGTTCCCACAAGAATATATCGAGTGGCTGTCAGCACCACGACAGCGAGGAAAGACCATGCTGATATGGAGACAAGCATCTGACAGACGGCGATGGCGGAGGGACTAAGGCTTAAGGCTTTGTAAACGAGAGATGCCACCGGCGGGCGGATGCCAGCCCACAGTTTTCCGGACAGCAGAGGGGAAGAGGCCCCATTGAAGTACGCGATCGTGTCAGAGAACTGCTGTATTGCCCCATTTCCGCGAACAAAGTCTACGACTATGGCTCCGTACAACAGAACAAGCACAGTAGCCACCGTCAATCCAGGACGGCGGGCCACTTGGGGAAGTATTCTGGCCAAGTATGTCATCAGTTGTTCCCAACGCATTGATAAATTGCAGCACCAGGCGTCAATTTGAGCAACTTGTGTACACCCGGCATGGGCGTGAACTAATGGGATGCAAGTCCCCTATACGAGACCTTTGCATAACACCCCTTTTGGCCCGATTTCGGCGTTCGGCTCAAAATGGTATCCTCGAAATATTCAGTATATTCATCCGGTCACACTTTTCGCCTTCCTTGAACGTGAACAAAAATAGATGTCCTGCAAAGGTCCCAACCCGTACGATTTGGCATGCATTTAACCCACAAAGGTTGCATGATCGTTTCCAGCCAAGGGTAAATTCAACTCAAAATACATTAACTGTCTAATATTACTGTTGTCAACAAATACCTGACAGTTCACCCTCTCGGGAGAGTGATGGGATAACGGGATCGGCGGTTTATCTACCAGGCCGTCAATACCGTACTGCCGGAATGCCCGTTTGTATTCATAAAACTGGCTTCCGGAGACTTTGTGCAGTCGGTACGCCTTGGAAACATTACCCGGTTTTTCAGCTAATTGTAGCAATGTAAGCCTTTTTTGTGCTAACTTCTGTTTTGCGGTCATGTGTCCTCCTTTTGTTGAATGTTTCGTACAAAACACTTTATACCCGAGGAGGTTACCGCGCGCCACCCCCCGGCCTTTTTATGAGGCCGGGGTGGCGCTTATTTTGGTTTTCAAACTGTCCGGGAAGATTCTAACTTATGCACCTAAAGACGGTGGCTTCGGCGGCCAGGTTCGCTCGGCCTGCCTGCAGCAGGCCGGCCGGATGACATCCGGCCATCTAAGCCGCCACAAAAGAGCGTCGCTTGTAAGCCGCGGCAGTTTATGGAAGAAAAACGCAAAACCTTCGACTGTAGCCGGAGGATATCCGCCTTCGGTTCTACGGGCCTGCTACAGCCTTCGCCCAAAGGCGAGGGGGGGTCTCTCATTCCCCGAACAGGACAATAAAATCGTGCAATTTTCCATTCTGACCATATTTCCGGAAATGTTTGGTGATTTCTGTCGGCATGGGATTGTTCGCCGGGCCCTTGAAAATAAAATCATTGGCGTACACCCGATAGATTTACGGCAGTTTGCTGCGGGGCGGCACAGAGTGACCGATGACCGGCCCTATGGTGGAGGTTGCGGCATGGTGATGAAACCGGAACCCTTGATGGCAGCCATTCGCGCCCTGCGATTCGAGGCCCCGGAGGTGACTGTGATTCACCTGAGTCCTAAAGGGCGGGTGTTTGGTCAAGATGTTGCCAGGCAGTTTGCCGCCCTTGGACATCTGGCGTTTATTTGCGGCCGGTATGAAGGGGTTGACGCCAGGGTTGAAAAAGAGGTCGACGTTGATCTGTGCCTCGGGGATTATATCTTGACGGGTGGCGAGCTGGGCGCCATGGTGGTGATGGATGCGGTGACGCGGCTTTTGCCGGGCGCCCTGGGTAAAGAGGCCTCCGTCGATGCCGAATCGTTTAACGATGCTTTACTGGAACATGACCACTATACCCGTCCGGTGGAATTTGAAGGTGACAGGGTTCCGGAAGTATTACAATCGGGTCATCATCAGGAGATTGAAGCGTGGCGGATGGAATATTCACTGATCCATACGCTGCTAAAACGGCCCGATCTCTTGGCACAAAGGAGACTCACCAAAACGGAAGCCGGTTATTTGATCAGGTGGTATCGTCATTTACAAAAGCTGTTGGAAAAAGCCGGGATTGCCATCAAATGACCGGACTGCCTGACAAAGCGCCGGGCCTCTATTTGGCGCTGGTCCATTGGCCGGTTCAGGATAAGAGGGGAGGCGTCATTGCTTCGGCCATCACCAATCTTGATCTGCACGATATTGCCCGGGCCGCAGCCACTTACAATTGCCGCCGATTTTTTGTCGTGACACCTCTTTTTGATCAGCGGGAATTAGCCCAAAAATTGATAGCCCATTGGCAAAACGGATATGGCGCCACCTATAATCCAACGCGTAGAAAGGCATTTGCAAATGTAGACTTGCAACCTGATTTAAAAGATGTTACACGAGCCATCTTTACTGAAACCGGGCAAAAACCGCTGGTGGTGGCGACCACGGCACGTATGACCAAGGGGGCGGTTTCGTACCGGTTTTTAAAAAAACGGCTGCAAATCGGCACTGCTTGTTTGTTGTTGCTGGGAACAGCCTGGGGTTTGGCATCATCGGTGCTGGAAGATGTTGATGCGGTTTTGGCGCCCATTGAAGGGCCAACGGCGTATAACCATCTTTCCGTGCGGTCGGCGGCGGCGATTATGTTGGATCGGTTGATGGGCAAGCGCAAATAACCAAAGAGTCGATACGATGAATTTTTTGGGGGTACGTATGGAAAAAATAAAAGAGATCGAGCGCGAAAACATGCGCATGGATCTGCCTGGATTCGACGTGGGTGACACTGTCAAAGTGCATGTTTCGATCCGGGAAGGCGACAAACAGCGCGTACAGATTTTTCAAGGTGTTGTGATCAGCAAGCGAAAAGATACCTCTTTTACCGTTCGTAAAGTGTCCTATGGCGTGGGTGTTGAACGCGTGTTTCCCACGCATTCACCGATCATCGACCGTGTTGAAGTGGTCACACGGGGTCGGGTACGGCAGTCCAAAATCTACTATCTGCGAAAACTGCGCGGAAAAGCGGCACGAATACGCGGGCGCCGCGAACTGTAGCAACACGCTGTCGTGGCTTCCAGCGCCCCAGACATGTGGCGGATTGAGCAGGATACGGCCGCCGCAGGCTATGATGCCGTCGCCGGTGTGGATGAGGCGGGCCGGGGGCCGTTAGCTGGGCCGGTGGTTTCTGCCGCGGTGATTTTACCCGCTGATTTTGGCGGCTCCGGAAAATCACCGGGTATTACCGATTCCAAAAAAGTCAGCCCGAAAAACCGGCGGCTTTTGTACGACACGATCTACACCAAAGCCCGGTCTGTTGGCATCGGTATTGTGGATGTAAACGAGATTGATCGCCGCAATATCCTGCAGGCAGCCCTTTCCAGCATGGCCATTGCCGTATCCAACTTGCTGCCGCAACCCGATTTTTTACTGATCGACGGTAAATTCCCCATTCACTATCCGTTACCGCAAAAAGCGGTGATTAAAGGCGACTGTTTGAGTCTTTCCATTGCCGCCGCTTCAATAATCGCCAAAGTAACCCGGGACCGGTTGATGGTCCATTACGACAAAGAGTATCCGGCGTACGGTTTTGCCGGTCACAAAGGGTATCCCACCAAAGCCCATTTGTCGGCGGTTAGGCGCTACGGGCGGTGTCCGATCCATCGCTGTTCCTTTACCGGCGTTCCCGGTCAATTACCCCTTTTTATCTGCGATGCATCATGAAAGCCAGCACCTACCAGTTAGGCCGTCAAAATGAAGCGGTGGCCGTTCAGTTTCTAAAGCGCAACGGCTACCGTATTTTGGCCCGGAATTGCCGGACGTTCGGCGGAGAAATCGATATTGTTGCCAAACATAACGAGATGATTGTCTTTGTGGAGGTAAAATCCCAGCGTTCGGGTCGCTATGGGAGAGCAAAATTTGCCGTTACACCTTTTAAGCAAACGCGTCTTTCCAAGGCGGCGCTCATGTGGTTAAAGTCCCATGGCCGGCTAACAAGCAGAGCCCGTTTTGATGTGGTGACGGTGGATTATTCTGAAAAGGGGCCTCGCATTGAATTGATTCAAAACGCGTTTGAACTAAAGCATGGCTGAGTCCAAAACAAAAAGGGCGCCGGCGGCGGGATCACTTTTTGTGGTAGCCACTCCCATTGGCAATTTAGAGGATATGACCTTTCGAGCCGTAGCCCTCCTTAAAAAAGTGAACCTGGTGATCGCCGAGGATACCCGCCGCACAGGTCGGTTGCTAAAACATTTCGATATTACAACCGCAGCCTGTGCCATGTTTGAACACAACGAGAAAGCGATGATTCCACAGTTGGTGACCCGGCTGGAACAGGGCGCCCGGATGGCTCTGGTGTCCGATGCAGGCACGCCGACGATGTCCGATCCCGGTTATCGGTTGATTACGGCGGTGGTGGAGTGTCAAATCCCGGTTATTCCCATTCCCGGCGTTTCGGCGGCGGTTGCGGCGCTGTCGGTATCGGGGCTGCCGACGAACCAATTTACGTTTATCGGCTTTGCTGAACGCAAACATTCCCGGCTGAAAAAAGAGTTACATCAACTGGCTGTCGAACCGCGGACGCTGATCTTTTTTGAATCCCCAAGACGGATTATCCGGTTGATGCAAACAATGGTCACCGCATGGGGCGATCGAACGGCCTTATTAGCCCGCGAAATGACCAAAATGCATGAAAGTTACTATCGGGGCCCATTATCGGAGATCATCCGACAGTTCGAGAAGTTGCCGATGATCAAAGGCGAGTGCACCTTGGTAGTCGCAGGCGCAACCCTAAAAACGCCGGGTTTGAGTGAAAAAGAGTTGGACCAACTGCTTTACGCCCACGTTTCCCAGGCAAACAAGCCGCTTTCGGCCCTGGTGCACGAGTTGGCCGTCGAGTTGGATATTTCGAAAAATGTATTATACTCTAAAGCCCTTGTGATTCAGTCGGAAATAAAAAAGAAGTGACATCCTGCATATCAAAGGAGGCTCAACAGGCAATGGTTCAGAAACTGGATGCCATCTTTTCGCCCCAATCGGTGGCCGTTGTGGGCGCTTCCACCACACCCGGAAAAGTCGGCCACGATATTTTTGCCAATATTTTACGCGGCGGCTACACGGGGGTTTTATATCCGGTCAATCCCAAGGCCAAAAGCATTCTCAGTGTAAAGGCCTATGCCGCCATCGTGGATATTCCCGACCCTGTTGATCTGGCCATCATCATCTTACCCCCGCGACTCGCCGAAAAAGTGGTGAACCAGGCCGTTGAAAAAGGGGTGCAAGGGGTCGTGATCGTCTCCGCCGGTTTTAAAGAGGTGGGTGGAGAGGGTGCCGAGATTGAAAAACGGTTGGTTCAGAAACTGCGTGAGGCGAAGATTCCCATGGTGGGCCCCAACTGTCTGGGGGTGATCAATCCGCTGGAGAAGGTGCGCCTCAACGCCAGTTTCTCCAACCGCATGCCCGAGGCGGGTAACGTCTCCTTTATCTCCCAGAGCGGCGCGCTATGTACGGCGGTGCTGGACTTTGCCGCCGACCGGGAGTTTGGTTTTTCCAAATTTATCTCCATCGGTAATAAAGCCGATGTGGACGAACTGGATTTACTGCGTTATCTGCACCGTGACCGCGAAACCGAAGTGATCATGATCTACTTAGAAGAGCTGCGGCGCGGACCGGAGTTTATCAAGACGGTCAAAGAGATCACTTCCGGAGACCGGCCGACCCCGATCCTGGCCATCAAATCGGGCCGCACCAGCGCCGGAGCCCGGGCGGCGGCCTCACATACCGGCTCATTAGCCGGTTCCGAGGCGGTATACGATTCGATTTTTAAACAATCCGGCATCATTCGGGTGGAGAGCATCAATGAACTGTTCGACTTTGCCACCGCCTTTTCCTATAAAAACGAAAGCAATCTGGGGAAATTGCATAAAAAGGTGCCCGCCGGAGACCGGGTCGCCATTATCACCAATGCCGGCGGTCCAGGGATCGTGGCCACGGACATGACCGTCTCCACCGGGCTGAAATTGGCAAAGTTCAGCAGGGAGACCATTGAGGTATTGGACAGCCATCTGCCCGATACGGCCAATCTCAACAACCCGGTGGATGTGATCGGGGACGCCTCCCACGACCGCTACGAAAACGCCCTTTCCGCAGTCATTAAAGATGAAGGGGTGGATGGCGCGCTGGTGATTTTAACACCCCAATCCATGACCAACGCGTTGGAAACCGCCGAAGCGATCGCACGGGTGGCGCGCCGTACCCCCAAACCGATCCTCTGCTCTTTTATGGGTATCGTGGATGTTTCCCGGGGCGCCAAATATCTTCAGGAAAAGGGGATTCCCGTCTTCCGTTTTCCCGAAAGCGGCGCCAAAGCCATGGGCGCCCTCTACCGTTACGCCCGCTGGCTGAACCGGCAGTTTTTAGCCCCGTTCAAATTGGATCACGATCATACGGCCGCCCAAAAAATTATCGATGACGCCCTGGCTCAAGGCAAAACCTACCTGGGTGAACTGGAAGGATTGGGCCTATTGAAACACTACGGCTTTGATATTTTGCCCAACAAACTCTCCACGTCTGCGGATGAAGCGGTTCAGATCGCGTCGGCCATCGGTTATCCGGTGGTGATGAAAATCTTTTCCCCGGATATTATCCATAAATCGGATGCGGGTGGCGTTCTGGTGGGCCTGGAGGACGGAGCAGCGGTGAAAGCGGGGTATGAACAGATCATGATTACCGCCCGGGCCTTTAAGGGTGATGCCGATATCAAAGGTATTTTCGTACAGAAAATGGCGCCCAAAGGTGAAGAAGTAATTCTGGGGATGAACCGTTACCCGATTTTCGGGCCGCTTTTAATGTTCGGTACCGGCGGTATCTTTGTGGAAGTGTTCAAAGATGTGGCTTTTCGATTGGCGCCCATTGGACGCAATGAGGCCAGGCGCATGATTCGCAGTATCAAAGGGTACAAACTTTTTCAGGGCTACCGCGGGCGGCCCGTGGCCGACACCGACGCCATTGAGAAGTTGATGGTATCACTTTCCAGTTTGGCCGCCGCACATCCGGAAATTCAGGAGATGGATATCAATCCTTTGTTGGTACACGCTAAAGGCCACGGCGCCACCGTGGCCGACTGCCGGATTATCCTCAAACCGGTGGATGAAGAAGTGTAAAAATAATATTGTTGCCAAAAGAACCCTTAAGATGTTATTAAGATGTCGTGTTGCTTTCCATTCAAGCCGGATTGATTGGTGATATGGCAATAGATCAAATACCATCGCATATCCGAAGGGTTTACGAAATTCATGAATGGAAACACGCGTGTGCCATTCTGCAAAACGACTTTCCGAATGAATGGAAAGATCTTATCGATGTATTGACCGAGTTTCGTTTGCATAAAAGGTGGCTGACCAAAGGAGGCGGCCGCAAATCTGAAATTTCCAAGTTTATTGACGGCTTTCTCCATGAGCGGGGTTGGATTGAAAAGGATTTTTCGACCCAGGTTGTTGTTGATGAGAATACAATAGAAACCCCGACCCATAAAATAGATTGCTTTAAAAATCGTATCGCCCTTGAGATTGAGTGGAATAATAAAGACCCTTTCTTTGATCGCGACCTGAATAATTTCCGTTTGCTTTTTAATTTAAGAGCCATCAGTGTTGGCGTCATCATTACCCGGTGCGACAATCTTCAGGATATATTCAAAGAGTTGGGCAGGGGTTCATCATTCGGTGCCTCAACAACCCATATGAGTAAGTTGTTGCCACGAATTGAAGGTGGCGGTGGCGCTGGTTGTCCGATACTCGCTTTTGGTATTTCCAAGCAGCTTTATGTTGAGGGTGACTCCAATGACTAAGAAATCATCTTTTACAGCGGCGGATGACCTTTTACGATTTGCGGGCGACAACAAGTTTTCAACTATTTTAGCGGATCCGCCGTGGCAATTTAAAAATCGCACGGGGAAAATGGCTCCCGAGCATAAAAGATTGTCCCGCTATTCCACTATGGCGCTTAAGGAAATTTGCCAATTGCCTGTTAAGGCAATTATCAACGATACCGCCCATCTCTACTTATGGGTTCCGAATGCGTTGTTGGCAGAGGGCTTACAGGTGATGGCGCATTGGGGGTTTATCTATAAAACAAATCTCATCTGGTATAAAATCAGAAAAGATGGCGGGCCTGATCGCCGCGGCGTCGGGTTTTATTTTCGAAATGTAACGGAGATGATTCTCTTTGGTGTCCGTGGGAAAAACGCCAGAACACTTCAACCGGGCAGAAGCCAGGAAAATATTATTTCTTCGCGGAAGAGAGAACATAGCCGAAAACCCGACGAGCAGTATTATGTTGTTGAATCTTGCAGTAGAGGCCCCTTTTTGGAATTGTTCGCCCGTGGTTCACGAAAAGGATGGGTTTCTTGGGGAAATCAGGCGGAACAATATTCACCTGATTGGGCAACCTACAAGAATCATTCACAGTCAATGCCAAAGCGGGAAACAAACGTCGTTCAACTCTCTTTGTGGACCGAAACGGGCTGAAAAATGGGCAACTCTGTAAGAGAGAAAATGCCCCTTTTTCCTTCTTGCTCCCTTTTGTTCCCGTTTCTGACGAAAGTCCCATCTTCAGCTCTTTCGGATATCCCCAGGGAAAGGAGCGCCGTCTTAAGCCGACTCGCCCGCAAGGCGCTACAAATGTCGGCGGACCGTTCCGGCTTGGTGTTGCGGCGTTTGGAAAAAGGGGACAACTTTGCACCCGTTCCGGAAAACGGGGTCTACTGGTCGTTGACCCACAAGAGCGGCTGGGTGGGCGCTGTGGCCGCCCAACAGCCGGTGGGAATCGATTTGGAGCGGATCAAACCGGTTCGCCGGAGATTGTTTGCCAAGGTGGCCCCTCAAGAAGATTGGGACCTTTTGCGGGGCGCCGACGAGAACACCTTTTTTAGACTCTGGACGGCCAAAGAGGCGGTGGTCAAGGCCGAAGGGGTTGGCTGGGCCGGATTTTCCCGCTGTCGGGTGGCGGCGCCCGAGACAGGGGGCCGGTTGGAACTGGTCTATCAAAAGCGCCGCTATCCGATTGCCTTCAAATGCTTTGATGGGCACATCGCCGCCATCACCAGCCGCCCGGAAAGAGTACAATGGCAGATCGTTTCTGCCTGGTAAGCGGTTTATGCTTTTGTCAGGATGGCGCTCCGAGACGCTTTTTAACTGCCTCCCGATCCACGGTGCCCTCTTTGTCAGTGGGAAGGTTTTTTACAAATTTCACCTGATGCGGCTTTTTATAGCGGGCGATTTTGGCACCCACAAAATCGATCAGCTCTTTTTCTGTCAGCGATGCGTCCGCTTTGAGCTGACAGACCGCCATTATGGCCTCTTTCCATTTGGAGTCGGGCACTCCGAAAACCACCACATGTTCAACAGCAGGGTGCCGCAAGAGGGTCTGTTCCACCTCAGCGGGGTAGACATTTTCACCACCCGGCTTGATCAGCTCCTTGTCGGCCTTGCGCCCTTCATACCATAAATACCCCTCTTCATCGAAACGGCCCAGGTCACCGGTGTGGTGCCATCCATTGGCAAAGGTGGCGGCATTGTCTTCGCGCCGGTTCCAGTAACCCTTAAAAACGAGGGGCCCGCGCTGGACAATCTCTCCGATTTCCCCTTGCGCCACCGGTTTGTCGTGAACGTCGAAAAGCGCAACCCGGGCCAACGGAACCGGTCGTCCAGCGGATCCCGGTTTTTGTTGATAGGGCGAAAGAGTGGTAAACCCGCTGGCCTCCGTTTGGCCGTATATTGCCCGGAAGGTACCGCCGGTAACCGTTTCATAACGCTGAATCATATCCGGGGCTTCGAGACCCACAACACATTTTAAGGCGCTGATATCGGCGTTGTTCTTTGATTGGGCCTCCAAGATGGCCCCTAAAATCGGCGGAAAGGTAAAGAGAGTTGCCGTTTTCTTTGCATCAATTAAAACAGCGGCGCGCTCGGCATCAAACCGGGCCATGTTGACATTTAAACCACCGGAACAAAACGCTTGCAACGCCATAAAAAGACCGGCCACATGAAACAGGGGCAGTAAGTTAAGGTGCGGCCGGGAGGCGTATTCTCCAAACTCGACGGCCAACTGCAAGCAGGCGCAAAGAGCGTTGGCGTGGGTCAGCATGGCGCCGCGGGGCTCTCCGCTTACCGCAGCGGTGTGAATGATCACCAACGGGTCGTCGGCAGCCGCCTGATTGATCGGTATCGCTGTTGCCTGGGCCATTACGGTGTCTATGGCTGGATAGTCCGACGCATCTGAATCCAGAGTGTAGATATGCGCCACATGGGTTTGCAGTTCCGGTTTGTCGGCCAAGGGTTTGAGAAATTCGCTATTGCCGAACAGCACTTTCGAGGCGCAGTCATTTACAGTAAACAGGACCTCATCCGGGCGTAAGCGCCGGTTGACGGCCACTACCATCGCCCCCAAAGCCGCCGTCGCACCGTAAATGGTAAAAAAAGCGAGGCTGTTTTGGGCCACCACGGCAATACGATCCCCCTTGGAAACGCCCAATTGATGGAGCCCGGCGGCCAAGCGGTCCACCCGATCTTTATATTGGCCAAACGTGGTTGTGGCATGGGTGGCATCTTCATACCAGGCCGGTTGATTCTTGAATTGACGGGCGTGGCTGGTAATAACGTCGTAAAAAGTAAAATCATATAGACCCATGGAAACTCCTTTGCCTAGAGTCCTGGATTGATGGTGATGCATAAAATGATTGTCCTGCAGATGATACATATAGGATCCGGATTTTGCCATCAACCGATTACTTGCAGATTTGATCCAACCCCGCGCATGTGATATTGAAACCCCTCAACCGTTATCTTGAGCGGAGGCTATTTTCCTATGCATGTCACTTTTCATGGTGCGGCCCGGCAGGTGACCGGTTCGATGCATCTTCTAAATACCGGCCGGGATCTGTTTGTTTTGGATTGCGGGATGTTTCAAGGGCGCCGCAAAGAGAGCGAAGCAAAAAACCGCGTGTTGCCCGTTGACCCTAAGCTGATCACAAACATCGTGCTATCCCATGCCCATATCGACCACTCCGGCCGATTACCCGTAGTGACCCAAAAAGATTTTACGGGTCGCATCTATTGTACCCGGCCCACCCATGATGCCTGTGATTTTTTATTGGCCGATTCAGCCCGGATTCAGGAATCCGACGCGCTGTACCTCAACTATAAAATCGTCCGTCATGCTCTGTCCGAGATGAAAACAGAGCTTTCAGGCAGGAATTTATCCCGGCGGGAACAGGAGGATATCAAGGCGGTTTTAAAGAAAAAGCGGCATGAGCTGGATACAGAAGCGATCAACGGGCTTGTTGCCAAATACCGCTTACACGGGATTGGCCCACTCTATACGGTGGAAGATGCGGAGCGCACCATGACCCTTTTTAACAGTGTGCCTTACCGCAACCCGGTTACCATCGGGAATGATACCACCTGCACTTTTTATGAAGCAGGCCATATTATCGGGTCAGCCGTTTCGATTATCAAGGCGCACATCAACAGCCGGACATACAAAATCGGGTTTACCGGAGATGTGGGCCGTTACAACACCCCCATTATCCGCGATCCTTCGGACCGGTTTGCAAAAGAAGATCAGGATCTCGATCTTTTACTGATGGAAAGCACCTATGGCGACCGTTTGCACGAACCGGTGGCTGATATGCAGCCGGGACTGAAAAAGGTGATTACGGAAACGGTGGAACGTAAAGGGTGTGTGATCATTCCCGCTTTTGCCTTCGGCAGAACCCAGGAGCTATTATACCATCTCCATGAATTGTACGACGCCGATGCGGTGCCTAAAGTGCCGGTTTACGTGGACAGCCCCTTAGCCACGCGGTTGACAAGGGTCTACGGTGAGCATCCCGAAATCTACGATGCCGAAACCCAGGATAGTTTCCTGACCAAGGAGCGCAATCCGTTTTCCTTTAAACAACTGCGATTTGTGAGATCGGTGGAAGCGTCCATGGCCTTAAACCGTGATCAGAATCCGCATATTGTGCTGTCGGCTTCGGGAATGTGTGAAGGCGGGCGGATCTTGCACCATCTGCGTCATAAGGTTCATAACGAACGCCACACCATTCTTATTGTGGGTTACATGGCCCAAAATACGTTGGGCCGCCGCATGCTTGAGGCAGGTCTTGAGTATGAATCCGCCGGCCGCAAAGGGGATGTGCCGCTACTGAAGTTCTACAACAAGGAGTACCCTCTAAAAGCACGGGTAATCAAAATGGGTGGTTTCAGCGCTCATGCCGACCGGGATGAGCTGCTGCGGTTTTTAAAAAATTCCAACCTGCGGCCGAAAAAGATCGCTGTGGTTCATGGTGAGGAAGACCAGTCCGAGGCCTTTGCCCGGCGGCTTGGTGAAGAGGGGTACGACGCGTTTGTACCCCACGCCGGTGAGGTCTTTTCGTTTTAGCAGCGGTTGTGGGTAGACTGACAACGGGTAAAATAGGTGCAGAAGCACATTTTGACAAGGTGCTACTTTTTATCGCGCCGATAGCAATCGCGATACCATTCGATAAAGCTCCGAATGCCATTGTCCAAAGATGTTTGGGGCGCAAAACCGGTGGCTTGGGTGAGGTCATCGATGTCGGCATAGGTGGCGGGGACATCCCCCGGTTGCATTGCCATAAAGTTTTTTTGGGCGGTTTTACCCACATGTTTTTCGATGGTTTCGATAAAGTCCAACAGTTTCACCGGCCGGTTATTGCCGATGTTGTATAATCGGTAGGGCGCGTAAGAGGTTCCCGGATCAGGCTGATCACCACTCCAACCAGGATTCGGTTCCGGTATATGTCCCAAAATACGGATGACCCCCTCCACAATGTCATCGATATAGGTAAAATCACGTTGCATATCGCCGTTGTTGAATACATTGATGGGTTTGCCGTCATAAATGGCGCGGGTAAATAGAAAAAGCGCCATGTCGGGCCGGCCCCAGGGGCCGTAGACGGTAAAAAAGCGCAATCCCGTACAGGGCACCTGATAGAGATGACTATAGGTATGGGCCATCAGCTCGTTGGCCTTTTTGGTGGCGGCATAAAGTGAAACCGGGTGATCAACATTGTCATGGACAGAAAAGGGCATTTTGGTATTGGCGCCGTAAACAGAACTGGATGAAGCGAAAACAAGATGTTTGGTATGATAGTGCCGACAGCATTCCAGGAGGTTGACAAAACCGACCACATTGCTGTCAATATAGGCGTGGGGATTTTCCAAGGAATAACGGACACCGGCCTGGGCGGCCAGGTTGACCACGACATCAAACTGGTTTTCAGCAAATAGGGCCATTAAAAGATCGCGCTGAGCGAGATCGATTCGTTCAAATTGAAAGAGGGGACTTGGGGTAAGCTGGTTAAGACGCGCTTTTTTAAGGTTGACATCGTAATAGTCGTTGAGGTTGTCAATACCCATCACATTGATCTTTCGGGCCAGCAGTTGCTGAGTAAGGTGAAATCCGATAAATCCGGCGGCGCCGGTAATCAGTACGCGTTGATAGGTCAAAGACATTATAAACAACTCCGTCGGTTGGTGTTTGCATCTGTAAGCTTGATGCGTAATATATGTTGGCCCATTGGATGTTCCAAGTATCATCGACATTATGACAGGGCTTACACTCAAATTCAACTTCAACTGTTTCATAGGATGAATCGTCAAACCATTCAGCTAAAATTATTTGCCGTTCTGGCGAACCATACTCCATCCGGTGCGGACCAGTATCCCATTGAACCGGGAATGACCGTTGAACAGTTGATTGAAACCTTACGAATTCCCCAAGAACAGGCGAAGTTGGTCTTTGTCAACGGACGTAAAGCAGACCTGACAGACACACTGAACGCGGGCGACCGGGTGGGTGTTTTCCCACCGGTAGGAGGCGGCTAGGGTGAGTGCGCCAAACTGGGTTGAAAAAATTGAAGCCCGGGAAGAGGAAAAGCGATTCCCCGATGGTGTGAGCTACCGCAGCCTCTCCATTGAGGCGGCTCGGATGCTGGCTGACCAGTACGACATCGCTATAGATGATGTGGAACTGGAAGCCCTGAAGCAAAAGATCCTGCCCGAGCGGTATGCCCGCAATCGTAGAATCCTCAGCCTGTCAGATCAAGTCCGGTTGCTCTCGTCCACGGTGGCAGTGGTGGGGGCGGGAGGATTGGGCGGCGGCGTGGCCGAGATATTGGCCCGTCTGGGCGTGGGCCGATTAACGATCATCGACGGCGACACCTTTGAAACCTCCAATCTCAACCGTCAACTGTTTTCAACCGTAGATGTGCTTGATCAACCGAAAGTGGAAATAGCCAAAGCTCGGATTGGCGCGGTCAATGAGACAGTTGCCGTCACGATCCATCAGCAATTTTTAGATGAGGCCAATGCCGTTGATCTTTTGGGAACACCGGATGTTGTCATTGATTGTTTGGATACAATGCCCGGCCGGTTTGTTTTGCAGAACGCAGCCGATAGGGTTGGGGCGCCTTTGGTGTCGGCGGCCATCGCCGGATTGATGGGCCAGATGACAACGATTTTCCCGGGTGATCCGGGACTTTCACTGGTGTATGGTGACCCGGAGAATGGACCCCGGCGGGGGGTGGAAAGCGCAGTAGGCAATTTAGCGCCGACGGTGATGCATATGGCCGGTTTGCAATGTGCCGAGGCCATTAAAGTTTTACTGAACAAGCCGGGTATTTTGCGAAATCGTTTGCTCTTGGTGGATTTGGAGCATTATACGTTGGATACAATGGTTCTTACCACAAAACTCATTTGACGGTCGGCGCAGGTCTCTGTGATTCTGTAAGTTTCCAAATAAGCGATGCGCCCATGAGAACATTATTCGAAGTTTCAACCAAAGGGCTTGATTCGTAAACCGCGCCTGACGTGTTGTCCATTCGGGTATATATAGCAAAAGAGAGGGTGCCTGTAAGCTTGCGGATCAGGTAGGCCGCCGCCATGGCTCCCGCATACCCGCCCCCGGCCTGATAAGCGGGTCGCAATTCGCCGGCATATTGGTCAGGAACGCCGTAAATGTAATCGTTGTATCGGCTGTCGGTAAAATCGATACCAAGCGAGGCGCCCCATTTCCACAATGGGTGGCCGGCAGGGGCCTCGTCGCGATAATAGAGGGCGGCTGCGAGTCGGTACCCCCTGTGATGCATTCGCAGATCATCGGGAAGACCCACGGAAAAAATTGTCCGAGCGGTTGTTTGCAGATACAAACGTTTATCAACCCGTCGCTTACATGGATACCATCTTACCGCCGGTCCCAATTCACCCATGGCATCGAGATCACCCATGCCCTCTCTCGCCGTTTCATCATCGTCGACCGGAGGGTTGCCCCAACCCGAAACAGTGGTTTCAAAATGATCGGAAGAATAAAAAATTCCCCTGACACCATCGCGGTCGGATTGAATAAAACGTCCGCGATAGATTAAATAGGGCAGCGGCAGCGCGTAAAGTGTATCGTCACCGGAACCGCGATAGAGTGGGATTGATGCCACATTAGCGGATATTCCCAATTCCCACAGCGGCTTATTTGTAAACGCATTCATTGATCTGACCTCGGCGGACAAAGGAGATGCGGCGGTTATAAAAAACAACCAGATGACTATGGCTGGGGAACGGTAAAATATGGTCATTGGTTTTGGGTTCCATTGAAATGAGGTGCGTATGGGATTTAGATGCATTACCATAGTTTGACCGGAATGAGTTACTCTTTTTAGCAAATCCATTACAAACAAAGCGGGCTACGGAGATTTGTCCGCAACCGACTTTTTTATATGTGCACACGTAAAGTCGTCATGTCAATGATCACATGACGGTTTGATTCTAAGGAGCTATAATTTCAAAGGATGCCGGTTGACCATAAGCGATTTGACTTGACTTTTATAAGCGCCTGCGGCAACATGAAATTAAAATGAAAGGCGGCTAATTTGGATCGTAAAACCATTTTGCAGCAATTTGATCTGATGGAAACACGGGTAGAGGCGTTGGTGTCCCGCTTGGCATCAATGCAGGCTGAAAATATCGGTCTGCAGGATCGTATAAAAATGCTGGAAAAGAATATGGCTGAAAAGGAGGAGGAGGCAAGGCTTTTCCAGGCAGAGAAGAATCAAATACGAGAAAAGATCGACGGGTTGTTAGCGAAATTGGGAAACTTTAACAAAGCCGAATGATATTGATAAAACCCGATCAGGGCGCCGGACCGAATTCAATTTTTAGTTGAGCTGTCATTTGGAAGAACTTGTTACCTTACATATTTTTGGTCAGCAGTTTATCTTTAAAGCGGGTGAAGCGTATCCACATCTGTCCGAGGTATCGGTCTTGATTGAAAGTGAAGTTGAGAAGGCAACACGGCAGTACGCCGGGTCAAGCCCCAAGGCCTCAAACTTGACGATCCTGCTTTCCGCGGCCTTAGATATTGCCAACGAAAATATTGAATTAAAAAAAAATGAAGCGGCACTCGCAGATTTGATTCGCCAACGGTCCGGTATGATACTAAAAATGCTTGATCAACCATAAAGGTCTCTTTCGACCGCCTGGGTGAGTGAATCAATATAGGGATTTGTCAATTTAGCCCCTGTCGTGCTCGTGATTGAAAGTGTGCTTTGTCCCAACAATAATTGTATGGGAGCCTTCCCTGATTTTGGTGTGCAGGTTCCGCTGGTACGGAAAAGCCTAAAGAAATTATCAAGGCGCCCCCTTTGAACGTCTGGTTCAAAGACCTATCAACACGGCACAATGGCAGGGGCGCCTTCCAATCCAAACCCGCCTTTCATAAGATTCGATTCATTTGTACGACTCGTCCGCGTATTATTTGCGGGCTCCAATAGCGCCACTTCGCTTGGGACCTTCAGCTGGGTTCTCAAACGATCAATATATACAATAGGAGTGTGAACCATGGAACTAATAACCATATTGATGGGCCTGGGTGGCTGTGTTGCGGGATTTGTACTCGCACACAACATGAAGCATCTGAGTGCGAATCGGCGAGCCAAAAGTGCCGAAAACCAGGCAGCTCGTATGCTTTCCGACGCGGAGCAAAAATCGGCCAATATTGTTAAAGAGGCCAAGATCAACGCCAAAGATCAACTGTTGGCAATGCAGGCGGATTTTGACAAACAGACCAAAGAGACCCGCCAGGAGCTAAAGGCAAAAGAACAAAAGATAAGTGAAAAAGAGGACCGGGTTGACCATAAGTCGCTGCAACTTGAACGTCGGGACCGGGATCTGACAAAAAAGGAGCGGAAGCTGGTTCGGCGGGAAGAACACGTCCAACGCCGTACCACAAAAGTAGAAGCGTTGATCCAACGCCAAAAAGAGGAGCTGGAAAAGATATCGGGCCTTACAGGTGAACAGGCGAAAGATCTCCTCATTCATGCCATGGAAAATGAAGCCCGCCATGAAGGTGCGAAACTCATCAAACGCATTGAGGCCGAAGCCGAAGCCGAGGCCGACAAAAAAGCAAAGCATATTATCTCCACGGCCATTGGTCGCTATGCAGGTGATTTTGTGGCCGAACGGACGGTTTCGGTGGTACAGTTGCCCAATGATGAAATGAAAGGGCGCATCATTGGCCGTGAGGGCCGGAATATACGCGCCCTGGAAGCGGCCACGGGAATCGACCTGATTATCGACGATACCCCTGAGGCGGTGATTTTGAGCGGCTTTAATCCTGTGCGTCGTGAGGTGGCGCGGCTTTCATTGATGCGGCTCATTGCCGATGGCCGGATTCATCCGGCCCGTATTGAGGATGTGGTCAAAAAGGTCAACAAAGAGATGAAGGGCGTCATTAAAGAGGCCGGTGAGCAGGCCGCCTTTGACTTGGGGGTGCATGGTATTCATCGTTCCCTGGTGAACTGTCTTGGCAGGCTCAAGTTTCGCACCAGTTACACACAGAATGTGCTGCAGCACTCGGTGGAGGTGGGCTCATTATGCGGTATTATGGCTGCTGAGTTGGGCCTGGATGAAAAATTGGCTCGCCGCACGGGGCTTTTGCACGATCTGGGAAAATCGGTGGATCATGAGGTGGAAGGGCCCCACGCGATCATCGGGTCCAATTTGGCCAAAAAGCATGGCGAATCCACCAAGGTTGTGCATGCCATCGCCGCACACCACGAAGACGTGCCGTTGTTGAATGTTTACGATCACCTGGTTCAAGCCGCCGACAGCCTGTCCGGCGCGCGGCCGGGAGCCCGCAGAGAGCTTTTGGAAAACTACGTCAAGCGGCTGGAGGAGATCGAAAAGATCGCAAAAAGTTTCAAAGGGGTCGCCCAAACGTACGCCATTCAGGCGGGTCGTGAAGTGCGGGTAATGGTGGAAAGCAAAAAGATTTCGGATGAAGAGGCGGTTTTACTGAGCCATGATATTGCCAAAAAAATTGAGTCGGACGTAACCTTTCCAGGCCAAATAAAGGTGCTGGTAATCCGGGAGACCCGATCCACCAGTTATGCCAATAGATAGACCTAAAGCGGACGGGTAGCATGGCGGGGATTCCCGGCAGGACCACAATAGATGATGAAACAGAGGGTAAGGTATGAGCGTTCTATCCGTATTGCGGCGGCGGGGATTCATCGAACAGACCACTCACGATGATGAGCTGGATGATTATCTGAAAAATCAAAAAACCACCTGCTACATCGGTTTTGATCCCACCGCTTCCAGTTTACACGTGGGCAGCCTGGTACCCATTATGTCCCTGGTGCACATGCAGCGTCATGGTCACCGGCCCATTGCATTGGTTGGAGGGGGAACCGGTATGATCGGCGATCCCAGCGGCAAAACGGAAATGCGCCGGGTTTTACAGGTTGATACGATCACTAAAAACGCTGAAGCCTTGAAGCGTCAGCTGGCCCGTTTTGTCGACTTTGATGAGGGTAAGGCCCTGCTCATCAATAATGCCGAATGGCTGACAGCCTTGGAATATATCCCTTTTTTGCGGGAGGTGGGACGCCATTTCAGTGTCAACCGGATGATCAAAGCGGAAAGCTGCCGTCTGCGGCTGGAGTCGGAAGAAGGGCTCAGTTTTCTGGAGTTTAACTATATGATTCTCCAGGCCTATGATTTTTTAGAGTTGTTTAACCGTCATCAATGCCGAATCCAGATGGGCGGCAGTGACCAATGGGGCAATATTGTGGCCGGAATCGATTTGATTCGGCGTAAAGTAGAAGGGAAGGCTTTTGGTATTACTTTTCCACTCTTGACAACGGCCGCAGGCATCAAGATGGGGAAAACCCATAAAGGCGCGGTCTGGTTGGACCCCTCGCAGACCTCGCCCCATGAATACTTTCAATATTGGCGGAATGCCGATGATCGTGATGTGGTTCGGTTTTTAGGGCTCTTTACCTTATTACCCATGGACGAGATTCAAAAGATAGCGGAGCTGGAAGGCGAAGCATTGAACAGCGCCAAGGTGGTCCTGGCCTATGAAGCGACTGCCATTGCCCACGGTGAAAAAGAGGCCCAAAAAGCTTTGGCCGCGGCTGTGGCCGCCTTCGGCGGGGCGGCGGTGCCGGATTCGATCTTATCCTCCAGCTCAATTCCGCGAACTCTAAAGGATGTTGCGACGGACACCATACCCAGGACGGTACTCTCCCGCGCCCAGCTGGGCGACGGTATTCCCGCCTTTAAGCTTTATGTCCAAACGGAACTGGCCCAAAGCAGCGGCGCGGCGCGGCGGCTGCTAAACCAGGGGGGCGGGTATCTGAATGATGAAAGGATTTCCACTTTTGACCAATTGATCAGCGAGGCTGATTTTGAGAATGGCGCCTTGATGCTAAGGGCGGGGCGTAAAAAGTACCATAAAATTGTCTTAGAATAGAATATGCCCCAATTTTGGGTATAAATTTGCGCGTATTTTGCCTACGGCTGATATAATCCAATATTTATTTGACACAAAGCGCTTGACACAGCCTCAATGCCATATTATAAATCATCGTTACGGCTTGAGGGGCACAATGTTATTCAAAGTCCTTTTAAAGCATTGACAAGCAGCCTTTTGCTGTATAAATTGAAAGTCTTTCGCAAAGTCATTTTTGCGCATCGGCCGCCAACGGCGGCCATCTTGATCTTTGAAAACCAAATAGTGACAAATTGCTTAGAATTGGGCTCAAGTTAAAAATTGGAAGCCTTCGGGTTTCCATCAATATTTAACTGGAGAGTTTGATCCTGGCTCAGAATGAACGCTGGCGGCGTGCTTAACACATGCAAGTCGTACGAGAAACCCTTAGCTTGCTAGGGAGAGTAAAGTGGCGTACGGGTGAGTAACGCGTGGGTAATCTACCCTTGAGTCTGGAATAACTTCGCGAAAGCGGGGCTAATACCGGATAACATTGTTCAATCTTCGGATTTTTCGATCAAAGGTGGCCTCTACATGTAAGCTATCGCTTGGGGATGAGCTCGCGTACCATTAGCTTGTTGGTAGGGTAACGGCCTACCAAGGCGACGATGGTTAGCTGGTCTGAGAGGATGTTCAGCCACACTGGAACTGACACACGGTCCAGACTCCTACGGGAGGCAGCAGTGAGGAATTTTGCGCAATGGGGGAAACCCTGACGCAGCAACGCCGCGTGAGTGATGAAGGCTTTCGGGTCGTAAAGCTCTGTCAAGTGGGAAGAACCTACGTAATACCAACTAATATTATGTACTGACGGTACCACTGAAGGAAGCACCGGCTAACTCCGTGCCAGCAGCCGCGGTAATACGGGGGGTGCAAGCGTTATTCGGATTTACTGGGCGTAAAGGGCGTGCAGGCGGTCTTTTAAGTCAGATGTGAAAGCCCGGGGCTTACCCCCGGAAGTGCATCTGAAACTGGAGGACTTGAGTATGGGAGAGGGAAGTGGAATTCCTGGTGTAGCGGTGAAATGCGTAGATATCAGGAGGAACACCTGTGGCGAAGGCGGCTTCCTGGACCAATACTGACGCTGAGGCGCGAAGGCGTGGGGAGCAAACAGGATTAGATACCCTGGTAGTCCACGCAGTAAACGGTGATCACTAGGTGTGGCGGGTATTGACCCCTGCTGTGCCGCAGCTAACGCATTAAGTGATCCGCCTGGGGAGTACGGTCGCAAGGTTAAAACTCAAAGGAATTGACGGGGGCCCGCACAAGCGGTGGAGCATGTGGTTTAATTCGACGCAACGCGAAGAACCTTACCTAGGTTTGACATCCCGGGAATTTTGATGAAAATCGAAAGTGCCCTTCGGGGAATCCGGTGACAGGTGCTGCATGGCTGTCGTCAGCTCGTGTCGTGAGATGTTGGGTTAAGTCCCGCAACGAGCGCAACCCTTATCTTTAGTTACCATCAATTCGGTTGGGGACTCTAAAGATACTGCCCCGGTCAACGGGGAGGAAGGTGGGGATGACGTCAAGTCCTCATGGCCTTTATGCCTAGGGCTACACACGTGCTACAATGGGTTGTACAAAGGGTCGCGAGACCGCGAGGTTGAGCTAATCCCAAAAAGCAGTCCATAGTTCGGATTGGAGTCTGCAACTCGACTCCATGAAGCTGGAATCGCTAGTAATCGTGGATCAGCATGCCACGGTGAATACGTTCCCGGGCCTTGTACACACCGCCCGTCACACCATGAGAGTTGGTTGTACCCGACGTCGCCGGGCTAACCTATCAGGAAGCAGGCGCCTAAGGTATGATTGATGATTAGGGTGAAGTCGTAACAAGGTAGCCGTTGGGGAACCAGCGGCTGGATCACCTCCTTTCTAAGGATTGTATCCTTATATAAAACCTACCCGATTGAGCAGTTGTCACTATTTGGTTTTCAGGGATTAAGATTTGATCCTTTGAAATAGCAATGGTCCATCTGGCATCAGATGATGGTTGCCGGTCTTTTCGAGTCGACAGTGCTGGCAACTGAACTGTACGTATTGCATGGTTCTGTAAAAGGGCCTGTAGCTCAGTTCGGTTAGAGCGCACGCCTGATAAGCGTGAGGTCGATGGTTCAATTCCATCCAGGCCCACCATTTATTTGCAAGGCGGTGGCCTGCAAAGGATAGGCATGGGTGCCAAGAACCACGGTCTTACGTTCGTTCGCGTCGAAATCCCGGAGGGGGTGTAGCTCAGCTGGGAGAGCGCCTGCCTTGCACGCAGGAGGTCATCGGTTCGATCCCGTTCACCTCCACCATTACGACTTTTGGTCATTGTTAGCTGTTCTTTGAAAATTTGGATATCACAATAGTTCTTTAAAAACATTGTTAGCGTGTTTGTGCCAATTGATTTGTAGCCAAGCTATTAAGGGCAAACGGTGGATGCCTTGGTGTCGAGAGGCGATGAAAGACGTGGCAAGCTGCGATAAGCTTCGGGGAGGAGCTAAACATCCTTTGATCCGGAGATTTCTGAATGGGGAAACCCGGCCCGGCTAATCCCGGGTCATCAATAACTGAATCTATAGGTTATTGAGGCGAACGAGGTGAACTGAAACATCTTAGTAACCTCAGGAAGAGAAAATAATAATGATTTTCCTAGTAGCGGCGAGCGAACGGGAAAGAGCCCAAACCGTCATCCTTCGGGATGATGGGGTTGTAGGACCGCCATTAGACGATCCACATAGATAGAAGAACAGGTTGGAACACCTGGCCATAGAGGGTGATAGCCCCGTATTTGAAATTGAAAGTGGCGTCGGCGGCACCTGAGTACCACGGGACACGAGGAACCCTGTGGGAATCCGGGAGGACCATCTCCCAAGGCTAAATACTACTCGGCGACCGATAGTGAACCAGTACCGTGAGGGAAAGGTGAAAAGTACCCCGGCGAGGGGAGTGAAATAGTACCTGAAACCGTTTGCTTACAAGCAGTGGGAGGACGATGAATTCACCGAGGTGAAGTCCGTCTGACCGCGTGCCTTTTGCATAATGAGTCAGTGAGTTATTCTGCGTAGCAAGGTTAAGCCGTCAGGTGTAGCCGTAGCGAAAGCGAGTCTTAACAGGGCGAACTTCAGTTGCGTGGAGTAGACCCGAAACCAAGTGATCTATCCATGGCCAGGGTGAAGCGCCAGTAAAATGGCGTGGAGGCCCGAACCGTTGTATGTTGAAAAATGCTCGGATGAGCTGTGGATAGGGGTGAAAGGCCAAACAAACTTGGAAATAGCTGGTTCTCCCCGAAATGTATTTAGGTACAGCCTCGTGTTATTCAGTAACGGGGGTAGAGCACTGGATGGGCTAGGGGTCCTACCAGATTACCAAACCTAACCAAACTCCGAATACCGTTAACTGCTATCACGGGAGTGAGACTATGGGAGCTAAGTTCCATGGTCGAGAGGGAAAGAGCCCAGATCGCCAGCTAAGGTCCCCAAATATATGCTAAGTGGGAAAGGATGTGGAAATGCCCAGACAACCAGGAGGTTGGCTTAGAAGCAGCCACCCTTTAAAGAAAGCGTAACAGCTCACTGGTCGAGTGGGTCTGCGCCGAAAATGTAACGGGGCTCAAGCATATTACCGAAGCTGCGGGTCTGGAAATTGATTCGTCAATTTCCAGGCGGTAGGGGAGCATTCTGTACGGGTTGAAGGTTGATTGTAAGAACGGCTGGACTGTACAGAAGAGATCATGCTGACATGAGTAACGATAAAACGGGTGAAAAACCCGTTCGCCGAAAGCCCAAGGGTTCCTGAGTAAAGCTAATCTGCTCAGGGTTAGTCGATCCCTAAGCCGAGGCCGAAAGGCGTAGGCGATGGAAAACAGGTTAATATTCCTGTACCACCGGGCAGTCGTTTGAGTGATGGGGGGACGCAGAAGGGTAGGTCATCCATCTGTTGGATTAGATGGTTCAAGCCTGTAGGCAGAAGGTGTAGGCAAATCCGCACCTTTATTTCAATGCCGAGAGGTGATGCGGAGTCCTTATGGACATAAACTGATTGATCCCATGCTGCCAAGAAAAGCCTCTAGCGAGACTGTCAGGTGATCGTACCGTAAACCAACACAGGTAGGCAGGGAGAGTATCCCAAGGCGCTTGAGAGAACTCTGGTTAAGGAACTCGGCAAAATCATACCGTAACTTCGGGATAAGGTATGCCCTCATTAGGTGAAGCGTTTCGCATGCTGAGCTGAAGGGGGCCGCAGAGAAATGGCGGTAGCGACTGTTTACTAAAAACATAGGACTCTGCTAAGTCGCAAGACGATGTATAGGGTCTGACGCCTGCCCGGTGCTGGAAGGTTAAGGGGATTTGTTAGCGCTCGCGCGAAGCTTTGAACCGAAGCCCCAGTAAACGGCGGCCGTAACTATAACGGTCCTAAGGTAGCGAAATTCCTTGTCGGGTAAGTTCCGACCTGCACGAATGGCGTAACGACTTCCGCACTGTCTCAACCAGAGACTCAGTGAAATTGTATTGGCGGTGAAGATGCCGTCTACCCGCGAAAAGACGGAAAGACCCCGGCACCTTTACTACAGCTTGACACTGAACTTTGAAATATTTTGTGTAGGATAGGTGGGAGACTTTGAAGTGGGCACGCCAGTGTTCATGGAGTCACCCTTGAAATACCACCCTGATTATTTTAGAGTTCTAACTTCGATCCGTTATCCGGTTCAAGGACACTGTCTGGTGGGTAGTTTGACTGGGGCGGTCGCCTCCCAAAGAGTAACGGAGGCGCGCGAAGGTTCCCTCAGGCTGATTGGAAACCAGCCGTGGAGTGTAAAGGCATAAGGGAGCTTGACTGCGAGAGAGACATTTCGAGCAGGTACGAAAGTAGGTCTTAGTGATCCGGCGGTTCTGAATGGAAGGGCCGTCGCTCATCGGATAAAAGGTACGCCGGGGATAACAGGCTGATCGCGTCCAAGAGTTCACATCGACGACGCGGTTTGGCACCTCGATGTCGGCTCATCACATCCTGGGGCTGGAGCAGGTCCCAAGGGTTTGGCTGTTCGCCAATTAAAGTGGTACGCGAGCTGGGTTTAAAACGTCGTGAGACAGTTTGGTCCCTATCTTTCGTGGGCGTAGGATATTTGAGGGGAGCTGTTCCTAGTACGAGAGGACCGGAATGGACGAACCGATGGTGTTCCAGTTGTCGCGCCAGCGGCATTGCTGGGTAGCTATGTTCGGCAAGGATAACCGCTGAAAGCATCTAAGCGGGAAGCCCACCCCAAGATTAGATATCCCTTCTACATTCGTAGACTAAAGACCCCTTGAAGACTACAAGGTTGATAGGCCAGGTGTGTAAGTGTGGCAACACATTCAGCTTACTGGTACTAATGGTCGTGAGGCTTGGCTACAAACCAATTTGCACAAACAGCAATCTTTATTATCTAAAGAACGTTAATATCCAAATGTAATTTTATCTATACAGTTTTTCGGCGGCTATAGCGAAAAGGTCACACCCGTACCCATCCCGAACACGGAAGTTAAGCTTTTCAGCGCCGATGGTACTGCCGGGGCAGCCTGGTGGGAGAGTAGGACGCCGTCGAAATCTTTTTAAAAGGCTTGGAATCATCCGATTCCCGGCCTTTTTTATTGTCCCATTCGGGGAATGGGAGAAAAACCCTCGCCTCTCGGCGAAGGCTTTAGCAGGCCCGTAGGGCCGAAAGCGGATATCCTCCGACTGAAGTCGAAGGTTTTGCGTTTTCTTTCATAAACTACCGTCGCTTAAAAGCGACGGTCTTTTATGGCGGCTGCGATGGCCGGATTTCATCCGGCCGATCGAACCTCGCCGCCGAAGCCACCGCCTTTAGGCGGTTAAGAATTCACTGTCCAATTCGGGGAATGATTTATAAAACTTGCTTCCTGACCGATCCGTCGATAAATTTGAGAATCCAATGAATCTGGTTAGCGGTGATTCCCATGGAAAAATCATTTTATCAACAGCTTCAAGAAAATCTGGCTTCCGTTAATAATGAAGGTTTGTATAAGGCCGAACGGATCATCACCAGCCCGCAGCAAGCGGTGATTACCACGGCAGATGGCCGCGAGGCGATCAACTTTTGCGCCAACAACTATCTGGGGCTGGCCAACCACCCCGATCTTGTTGCGGCGGCCAAAACCGGCCTGGACGATTTTGGTTTCGGCATGGCCTCGGTGCGCTTTATCTGCGGCACCCAGAGCCCCCACAAGAAATTAGAAGAAGCGCTCAGTCGTTTTTTGGGCACCGAAGATACGATTTTGTACAGCTCCTGTTTTGACGCCAATGGCGGGCTTTTTGAGGCGATTTTAAGAAAAGAGGACGCCATTATCAGCGATCAGCTCAACCACGCCAGCATTATCGACGGCGTGCGGCTCTGCAAAGCCCAGCGTTTTCGGTATCTCAACAATGATATGGCCGATCTGGAAAAGCAGCTGATTGCCGCCAAAGACGCCCGTCACAAACTGATCGCCACCGACGGCGTTTTTTCCATGGACGGCATCATTGCCGACTTAGAGGGCATTTGCGATATGGCCCAAAAGTACGGTGCGCTGGTGATGGTGGATGATTCCCATGCCGTTGGTTTTATGGGCGAAACTGGACGGGGCACTCACGAACATTGCGGTGTGATGGACAAAGTTGATATCATCACCGGAACCTTGGGCAAAGCTTTGGGCGGCGCCAGCGGCGGGTTTACAACAGGACGCAGGGAGGTCGTCGAATGGCTCCGCCAGCGCTCGCGGCCCTACCTCTTCTCCAACGCCTTGGCCCCGGCCATTACCACAGCATCCATCAAAGTGCTGGAGATGATCGGCCAAAACGGTGATTTGCGTCAAACATTACGTGAGAATAGCGCTTATTTTCGTGAGAAAATGGCGGTTTTGGGGTTCGAACTGGCCGGTAAGGATCACCCTATCATTCCGGTCATGATCGGCGGTGGCGCTTTGGCTGCGCGCATGGCCGACCGCCTGCTTGAAAAGGGTGTTTACGTGGTGGGCTTTTCCTATCCCGTCGTGCCCAAAGGAGCTGCGAGGATTCGCACCCAGATGTGCGCAGCCCACACGAAAGAGCATCTGGACCGGGCCATTGACGCTTTTGGTGCGGTGGGCAAAGAGCTGGCCATTATTTGATGTGAAGGAGCATCATGAAAGCATTAGGCAAACTGCACGATAAGCCGGGTTTATGGCTCTACGACGCCCCGGAACCTGTGATGGGCAATAATGACTTACTCATCAAAATCGATACCACAGCCATTTGCGGTACCGATCTGCACATCTACAACTGGGACGCCTGGAGCCAAGCTACGATCCCGGTACCCATGACGGTGGGTCATGAATTTGTGGGCCGCGTGGCTGATATGGGTAAAGATGTGTCAGGTTTTCGGGTCGGTGATCGCGTATCCGGCGAGGGCCATATCACCTGCGGCTATTGCCGCAATTGTCGCGCGGGTAAGCGGCACCTATGCCGCAACACCCAAGGGGTGGGGGTAAACCGTACAGGCTGTTTTGCCGAATACGTGGTACTGCCGGCGGGCAACGCCTACCAACCTCCGGAAAGCATTATCGATGATGTTGCCGCGATTTTAGACCCCCTGGGCAATGCCGTCCATACGGCGCTTTCCTTTGATTTGGTGGGTGAAGATGTACTGATCACCGGGGCCGGACCCATCGGCATTATGGCGGCGGCCATCTGCCGTCATGTCGGCGCCCGCCATGTAGTGGTGACCGACATCAACGACTACCGCCTGGCCCTGGCGCAAAAAATGGGCGCCAACCGTGTGGTCAATGTGAGCCGGACGGGGATTGACGAGGTGCAGCAGTCGCTAAAAATGAAAGAGGGTTTTGATGTGGGTTTAGAGATGTCCGGGGCCAATAGCGCCATTTCCAGCCTGTTTGAGGCGATGAACCACGGCGGCAAGGTGGCTATGTTGGGTATTCCCGCCGACACCAGCACCATTGATTGGCAAGCGGTGATCTTTAAAGGGCTTTTTATTAAAGGGATTTACGGTCGTGAGATGTATGAAACTTGGTATAAAATGGGCTCATTATTACAATCAGGACTTGATATAACACCGATCATTACCCATCATTTTACCATTGATGATTTTGAAGATGCCTTTGGCATCATGAATTCCAGTGAGACGGGGAAAGTGCTATTACACTGGTAGCGAAATCTTTATGAAAGACCTCGTAACATCATCAAGGGTAGAGGAGGTCTGTATGCGGGTTATAGTACTGGTAGTGTTTTTTCTGATCGGATTGACGGATACACCTTGGGCGCAATCTTCCGATGGGAACCCACCCCATCCAGAGACTTGGCATAAGAAAATCAAGATCGAGGGTTCCTTTGCCTTTTGTGATGAGCCGGTGCCATTGGACAACCCGGCCATATTCGAAGCTTTTGAAAAAGAGATGCTGCTGGCAGCCTGGAATCAACCCCAGGTGCTTTTGTGGTTAAAACGAGCCTATCGTGTTTTCCCGTACATTGAGCAGGAACTGACTCGGCGGGGTCTGCCCGATGACCTCAAGTATATCGCCGTGGTGGAAAGTGCCTTAAGGCCCCATGTCCGGTCCCACAAAAATGCGGTGGGCTATTGGCAATTTATTCGACCCACCGCCGTACGATACGGTTTGCGGGTGGATCGGGATATTGATCAGCGGCGCAATCTTTACCATGCCACAGACGCGGCGTTGCGTTATTTATCAGACCTGCATACTCAATTCGGTTCCTGGACGTTAGCAGCGGCGGCTTATAACAGCGGTGAAAACCGGGTGGCCTCGGAAATGAAACGGCAAGGAGTCGATAATTTTTATCAGCTCTACCTGCCGTTAGAGACCCAGCGCTATATAGTTAAAATCGTGGCGGTCAAAGAGATTATGTCTGACCCGGCTAAATATGGATATGAGTTGACCCCTTCGGAACTCTATCTGCCCCTGGAGTTTGATCGTATCACCTTGGATGCGAAGAGGAAGCTTCCCATCGTAATGATCGCCCAGGCGGCGCACTCCTATTATAAAGAGATCAAAACCTTTAACCCCGAGATCAGAGGTCATTCCTTGGTTGAAGGGGTCCATTCATTGCATTTACCCAAAGGTGCGGCCCAAGGGTTTCACCAGCGTCTTAAAGGGCTGATGGCACGGCAGAAACCGGCCATCAACAAGGTTTACGTCGTCAAGCCGGGGGATACATTGATCGGCATCGCCAATAAGTTGGACGTCTCTGTGGATGCACTGTTGGCTTGGAATAATATCTCATTAAAAAAGCGAATCTATCCGGGGGACCGGTTAAAATATAAAACGAAATGATGAAAATCTAGAATGAATGGGCCCTAAAAACAGTAGTGTGTAAAAGTCAAATACCTACCGGACAGATCACCCTCTCGGGAGAGTGATGGATAGGCCGCCGGTTTTTTCCTTTGGTTGAATGTTTTGTACAAAAAAAAGAGCTGTTGGGTATGTACACGCCCACCACGCACAGCGGTAAAACCATCGGCAAAATGATAGCTGACGGTATTCGGGTCACCTGACCCCAGATGCGGATACCGATTCTTCCCACGAACAGGTGGGCCACGTTGGCCATAAGCATTGAGGCGAAAATCGCGTATATAAGGTCTCCGTGGGATTGCATCATCATTGGACCCGGGGTGACGCCATGGATCATGAACGCCTCGATGAGAAGGGCCGCGACGATATTGCCGGGAATACCCAAAGCAATAGTGGGTATCAGATTGGAGCCGACAACGGCGCTATTGGCGGCCTCAGTCGCAGCGATGCCTTCCAGGTGACCTGTTCCAAATTTTTCCGGCGCCTTTGAAGCCCTTTTTGCAGCACCGTAGCCCAAAAACGCAGCCAGGGTCACGCCCAGTCCGGGCAGCATCCCCACCCCGGTTCCGATAAAATTGGTTTAAATGTTCCCAGAAAGCTTTACGGATCGCCTGGAACAACAGCAATCTCTAAAGGTGTGTCCAGGGGCACAAAGTGACCTGTGGCGCAAGGGTCGACTGAAACCTTAAACTCAAAGGCAGATTCGGCAAAGGTCTGGAGCAAAAATCCCGGTGATCCCTGGGATGTGTCACCAAAAGCGATTCTGATAGTCTCCCCCTCCTTAAGCGAGCCTCCGGAAACCCGTATGTCCAAACTTTTGTTTCTTGGTCTATAGCTTCTCCCAACATCAAGGATAACCCCGGCATCGCCACTCGTACTGGCGCTGATATAATTGGGCGCCTTTGGATTACCGGTCTGAAATCTGCCCCAGTCACCAACCAACCGAAACGAAACCCTAATTGAACCGCTGTCGTCAATGCCGTAACGCCCGGCAGTATAAGTCAATGTGAATGAAGCCCGTCTGGTCATTCACCGCAGGACTTGGTCCAATCGCATTGTAGCGACGAAAGCCACACTGTTCCATCCTGGTTCGCGCTTCCGGACAAGCGGACGATTTAAACCCTCTCCCGGTATGAATAAGGCAGACAAATGACAGGTGAGTTTGGCTTGATGTTACTGGTGCCGAGGGACAGAATCGAACTGCCGACACGGGGATTTTCAGTCCCCCAAAACCCCTGTTCACGCAACTTCACACAATTCCACCCAATAGCACTAAAACCCTTGACATATAAGGATTTTATGGCTATCATGTCTTCATGTTTCGTCACATGAGAACATTCAGCTTAACCTGAAAAGGTTGTACAGGGGTTGTACAAACTCAAATATGGAGGTGACATGGGGACTCAATGGTTCAAGACAGATTATAAGGGCGTCCGGTATCGAAAACACCCTGAAAGAAAACATGGGGTCAAGTTTGATCAATACTTTGTCATCACCTACAAACTCAACGGCAAAACCAAGTCAGAAGCATTGGGCTGGGCCAGTGAAGGCTTTACCGCCTCTGAAGGCTACGACCTTCTAAACACGCTAAAAAAGAACCGCAAGGGTGGCAATGGACCTTGCACACTGTCTGAAATGCGTGAAACAGGCGAACAGGAGCGAAAAGAAAAGAAACGCCTGGCAAGGGCCCGGGAAAAACTGGATATTTCATTCAAAGCGTTTTTCACGGGCACCTTCATGCCGGATGCCGAAACGCGGTGGAAACCGGAAACGGCCCGGAAAGCCCGCGAACATGTAAAGAACTGGATTGATCCGGTAACCGGCGCCAACCCCATGCGTGAAATCGGCCTGGATCATGTTAAAAAGATCAAGGCCGACCTAGCCGGGCAAAAGGCCAGCCCGCGCCACCAGCAATATATTTTCAGAACCTTTGCAATGGTGTGGAACGCTGCCAGGGATCACGGTCTGGTCAATATCCCCTGCCCCACTCAGGCGGCATCGTTTCGGCTCCCTAAAGTGGATAATGAGCGCCAGCGATACCTGACCCTTGCGGAAGAAAAAAGATTGCTGAACGCCATTTTAAAGCGCGGTAAACAGCCCCACGATATGGCCCTTGTCTCTCTCGACGCCGGGCTTCGTTTCGGTGAAATTGCCGGATTACCCTGGGGCGCTATTGATCCTGCACAGGGAACCATCCGGGTGTTAAACACCAAGGGAAAACGGGATCGTTTTGTTCCCATGACCCGCCGCTTACAGGCCCTCTTTGATGAAATGGAAGCCGGAGCGTCAAAAGCGCTGGTATTTCCCAACACAACCGGGGGCGTCCATAAGCAGATTCCGTCAAGTTTCGTCCGGGCCATTGCCGATGCCAAACTCAATGAAGATATTGACGATCCCAAACTACGGGCCAGCTTTCACACCCTGCGCCACACCTACGCCAGCCGCATGGTTCAGGCAGGCGTTGACCTCTACCGGGTTCAACGGCTCTTGGGACACTCCACCCCCATCATGACGGCCCGCTACGGTAAACTGGCCGATGACGACCTGAAAGAGGCCGTTGAAACCATGGAGAGAGCGGCTGAGAGGAAAAAGGGCGCAAAGGTAATTCAGTTGCGGAAAAAAGCATAATCCTGGTGTACGGTTCCTGTTGACAAATTATCATCAGATGATAACTATGGTGTATGTATGAAAAACATACTTCGGACGGGTTCGGTCCGCTCGACACGCTTCTTGATCTTGACGGCGAAACATTCGTAATGGATGATGGGTACTGGACCAAATTTGAAGCGAAAAGGGTCGTGCCATCGGCTGCTATTCCCCATGGGGTGCGGTATTCGTTGACCCTGCATGATAAAAACAATGTCCGTGTGGTGGGCTTTGATAACGCCCACGCAATCAGGACAAAGGGTCGGATGCGGTTTTCCGGGCGCAAAGTGACCTGGGATCATAAGCACCATATGGACAAGGTGGCACCCTACGAATTTGAGTCTGCGGACCGGCTCCTTGAAGATTTCTGGGAGGCTGTTAATAAACAGACCGGAGGATGATGCCATGGAAAAGCACATTATGAAAATTGGGATCCTGTCAAAAGACGATTATCGAAAGCGAGCCATTGCCATTGCCAGGGGCGAATACAAACCGAAAAAGAACGAGCCGACAGTATGGTTTGAGTCCATGGAGTCCCTGGGGCAGGTTTTGAGCGGACAGAACCAGCGGCTCTTGCGAATCATCCGGGACAGCGCCCCGCTCTCGTTAACGGAGCTGGAAAAAACTTCCGGCCGGAAAAAATCAAATTTATCAAGAACCCTAAAGACCCTTTCAAATTACGGGATCGTGGGCCTTGTGCGGGACAAGGGGACCGTAAGGCCGGTGGTGAAGGCAACCGGGTTCACGGTTGAGCTGAGCATATGAACGGGGTTGGTTCAATCCCCTGGCGGTCGGCCTTCCCGGAATTTGCCGACAACCGGCAAGGTACTGTCTTGCGGGGCGCCCGGTTAAAAGAAGAACGCACCCAAAAAGAGCCGGCCGAAAAAACAGGCATCCCCCAAAGACACATCAGCGAAATGGAGACCGGCAAGCGCTCCATCGGCAAAAAGCGGGCTGCTATTCTGGCGGATGCCCTGAATACGGCTGATTATCGGGTGTTGTTGTAATAAGGTCGACGCATGCCCAAAAAACCAAAAAGAAAGAGGCCCAAATCCAATGAGTTGATTTCCGGAACGGAACTTTTCGAAAAACATGGGTTCTTGTCGGCACAAATAGCAATCGCCCTCCTTAACAAGGACATTCAGATAATTGGCATCAACAAACGCAGGGATTATCGAATCATAGACCCAATCAAGCGTACCATCCAGATAATAAAAGCAGGGACAGAACTTGAACCGCAATTTTCTGAAAGAACCATATCGAAGACATACGATGAATTACAGGAAACAATGAACGTTGCTTCCGGCATTTCAAAAAGTATTGCCGGTCAGATTTCCAGCTTACCCAACAACAACGATAATCATCAAACGACCGGGAACCCGACTGTTTCAGAAAATGAACTGATGGCGATCATCTTGGATGAGCTGGAATCTCCGGAAGTATTGGTACTTCACGCCTTTTGCTATTGTTATGGTATTGACGGTCCGGAACCATATAGTGACCCTGCGCTGAATATTTCAGCATCAGAACTCCTTGAAAAAATCAAATTATTGGATGACTTGGTTAGCCGGTGCCTGTTTGAGAAAAAAATCTTTTTAGAAAAGTGCGCTGGTGACGCATTTCGTTTGCCAATAGTTTTGGGCGATACGATTACAAGTAAGCCCGTCGCGAAAAACGCCTGTTATATCCTTGTACATTCAACGCCAAAAGCGTCACACATGCTAAACCGAAGTAAACCGCGACCAACAAACACTACCAACATCAATGCCATCGAGACTAGAAAAACCTTCGCCAAAGAAGACCCTGCTGATAAAAATTTCACGCCGATCACAACAAAAGGTAATGACTGGAAAGACATCAGGATTACTATGTTGGACGGGGAGAATGAGATCCTCGTCCAAATTTATGGTTCTTCTCCCAATTAGTTGGAGCAATTATAAGGCCCATAAAAAAGCTATGCTGCCAATAAAAAATGGACATCGTCAGTTTGATCCTTTAACCAGAATGGTGAAACGCCAACCCTGGAAAAAGGAGACCGACGATGTCCAGCCTGAGTATAAAGCCCTATTTCCCCTTTTGTCG